>OIXU01000495.1_pt1 | contig 13891 bp, 2 predicted proteins | sample 1587921 | NCBI WGS metagenome assembly OIXU01 (sample SAMN03283238) | human gut metagenome | biome: human-associated habitat; material: feces | host: Homo sapiens | place: Peru | collected 2012
TCATAATATCACTTTGGTTAATATATGTCAAGAAAAATTTCAAATAATTTCTAAAGTAAAACTGACACCACTAGTGTGATGTCAGTTATTTATACTAAGCAATTATTATATTGACATTGTACCGTCTGCAAGGTCTTTTGCAACAAATGGAAAGAAATAAAAAGGAACTGTCAGTAATTTTTGCTCAGTATTATAACAATAATTATTTTTGGATACTTTGATAGCAAATTCAAACTTATTATGATTAGAAAATTTATTAAGTGAATTAAGAGTTCCTCTACCCTTTTTTACATCAATAGGATATAGTTTATTATCAGATTCTATAATAAACTCCAGCTCAGCTGAACTTTTTCCTCTCCAATAAAAAAGTTTATGTTCTTTTGCTATTAATTCATTTGCAACAAAATTTTCAAAAAATATCCCGGAAAGAGTATTTTCTCTCTCAACTGAAACAAATGAAGATGCATTAATTCCACTTTGATAAGAAAACATACCTATATCACCTAGAAACAATCTAAAATTACTGTCACTATCAGGTATTAGCGGCATAGTAATATGTTCTTTCAACTGAAAAGATTGATTGATAATATGAGCCCTTGTAAGCCACTGTAAAGATGTAGCGAAATCTCTTGTTCTACCCTTTTCCTTAATAAGTCCCGGAGAAAAATTCTTTGACTCTTTATTAAGTTGCTTATAAATATTCTGAAACAATACACGAGAACGAAGTATAGATTCCTGACTAGCTTGATATAATTCCATATCGGATAGGTAATTATCGTACAATACTTTAAGAATTTCTCTTGATTCAAGTAAATTTCCATTATCAATAAAAGATTCTACTGCTTCAGGCATACCACCAACTAATAAATATTTATACACATAATCCATGGCTAATTCATGTAATTGGTAATCAAGTGGTTTCTTATTTTCATATGATTGTTTGATAGTATTATATAACATTTTGTTGCTATTCATAAGGAATTCATCCAAAGTCATTGGATAAACTGTAACTTGATTAATTTTTCCGACAGGAAAAAGAAATTTCTCAGATGTTTGTGAACCTCTCTTGTGAGATTCCCTTTGAAGTTTAATCCGAACCATTGAGCCGGTTGCAATAACAGGGACTTCTCTATAATCCTGACAAAAATATTTTAATGAAGAAATAATATTAGGACATTCTTGTATTTCATCAAAAATTAATAAAGTATTCTCATTGATTTGTTTTCCAAATCTTAATGATATATATTCTATTATCTTACCGGCATTTGCTGTAGTAGAACAAAAATCACGAACTTCATCCTCTATCTTACAATCAATATAAATATAATTATTTTTATAGAATTTCTTCGCAAAAAGCTCTAATACAAGATATGTTTTTCCTACTTGTCTTGCTCCCCAAACAATCAATGGCTTTTTTCTTTTATTATTATTCCAATTAACCAATGTTTGTAATGCAATTCTTTCCATAAAAATTCTCCTTACATTTGATATAAAAATTATATCATTATTTGCACGAATATTCAAGTATTTTAATCTATTAATTGCATAAATAGTACTTTTATTATAGCTATTAATTACACAAATACATAGGTATCTTAAGGTTATAATTGCACAAATCCTCTTTAATTATAATTTTTTCAAAAAAATAATATGGTGCAACCCTATTTGAGTTACACCATATAAAAATATATTTATTAATTCACCTTTACTTTACACTTTAGAGTTTCACCATTTGTTTTAACGATGATTACTGCATTACCTTTTTTCTTAGCTAGGATTTTGCCGTATTTATTTACGATAACAATCTTAGTATTGGAAGAAGTGAACTTAGCAGTTCCTACTTTACCCATAACTTTTAGTGTATAGGATTTATTTTTCTTTAGTGTAAGTGAAGTTTTGTTTAGCTTAGGTTTCTTCACTACAAGTGTCATAGTTTTAGATACCTTATTATTTGTAACGGTAATTTTAACTGTACCTAACTTATAAGTAGTGATTACACCCTTACTGTTTACCTTTGCAATTTTAGTATTGCTACTCTTATAAGTAGTTTTACCAACAGGATTTTTAATTGTAGCTTTTACAGTAGTCTTAGCCTTTACATAAACAGATTGTTTAGTTGTCTTTAGAGTGATAGTTGTTTTCTTTAACTTTGGAACAACCTTTTGGGCTACAATCACCTTACCACAAGTTGAACAATGAGAACCCTCAGTTAAACCTGTATGTGTATATGTAGGTTTTACTGCCTTATCCTTAACTACTGTATGACCTAGCTTTGGAACTGTCTTTTGTGGAGTAATTACTTCTCCACATACTGAACAATGCTTACCCTCTTTTAAACCATCCTTTTCGCAAGTTGGTTTAACTTCTTTATCTATTACAACTGTATGAGCTATCTTTTCAATAGTTTTCTCAGAAACTACCTTATTACAAATAGAACATACATATTCCATTTTACCTGTTTCTTTACAAGTAGCTTCTTTAAGCACATTCCAAGAACCGTTATGTAGAACTGTAACTGTTGTAGTAACTGTTTTACTATTTGAAGCAATGGTTAATGTTTGTTCACCGGCTTTTGTATTGTCAAAACCTGTTACTGTGTAATCATCAATATATGATGAAGAACCATCTGTATAAACTGCAACCAGCTTTAAACCGTCATTACAGAATGTTTCACCCTCAAAATACTGTTTTACAGAGAAATCAGTTGTGATAACCAGTTTTTCAACCTTATTTTCAACAATATTAATGTTATAAGTTGCTGAGATATTATTTGAAGTTGTAGCAGTAATTACTGCTTTACCACTCTTTATGAATGATACTACACCATTGTTATTAACTGTGGCTACTGAATTATTACTTGAAGTCCATTTAACTGACTTATTAGAAGTGTTATTTGGTGTAAAGTTGGCTATCAGCTTTGTTCTTTCTCCAACATAGAAAGTATCTTTATTTTCTGTATATGGAGAAGTTACATTAATTGAAGTTGCTTTTACTTCTGATTTACCGGTAAATTTAGCAGTAATTTCTGCAAATTCAGTCATTTCAAGAATATATGTAGGGTCTGAACTTACCTTTTGACCGTTTACATACCAACCTGCAAAAATTGAAGCAGCTGACTTTTCTGCTGTAAGTGTTACATCATCACCAACAAAGTAGTAACCGTCACTACTTGTCTGTGTAACATTACCGTCACCCTCTGTAACAATAGTTAAAGGTAATTTCTTATTAACCTTAAGAACTGTTGGTTCGGAAGTCATAACTTCTAATTCTTTATTTTCAAGAATTCTAATTGATAGATAATCTGAATTACTTAAACCTGTAACAGTAGCATCAACCTTATTGTTAATTGTTACTGCCTTTGACCAATCAGCATTTGCAGTTAATGAAGAAACTGGTGCTACTTGATATGAATAGTTTTCATTTAGGTTAGTTAGATAATACTTACCATCTGAATATTTAACTGAAACATTTTTGCTAACTGACTTTTTAGCATAAACATTTACTGTTGTAATCTTGCCGGACATATTGTTGCCACTAGACTTTAGTCTAACTCTTAGGATAGTTCTTACTGTCTTAGGATATACATTAATATATCCGTCACAAGTATGCCATACACCATCTTCTGTACAATATTCATACTTATCATCAAACTTCTGTACTGTACGAAGATTGTTATAATCAATAGTTACTGTTGGTGCTGATGGCTGAGTGATACTTTCTTTTCTTTCAATATCAAAGATGCTATCTCTTGAAGATAAGATTTTTTCATAAACATAATCAAATACTTCTTCAATATCCTTTGCATTAATACCGAAGTAATCATTTACTTCTTTAATTATCTTTGCATCAAATTCTTTATCTGTATGAATAATATTTGAATTATCACTGTTAATATACTTATAGAATAGTTGTTCACCAAGTAGTCTAATCTGACAAAGTGACTTCATTTCATATAAAGTATATTCAGCTAATGAGTCGTCATTTAAAGAAGAATCATCAGAAACAATATCCTTAAATAGACCTGTTGAAAGGAAATTACTGTTTTTATTCTTATAACTGTTAGAAATTGTATTGTAACCTGATTCTACTGCCATTGAAATATAGTTTGCAATAGCAAATGAATCTGCTGCCTCATACATATCACCAATGCCAAAGGCTAAATCTACTACTTGGAATGTAGCTGAAAGTGCTTCATACCAAATTGCCAACTTACCAAGTGACTTAGAAATAGCTTCATCAAGTGCAATATTTGCAACTGAATTTGCAGTAGCTGATGCGAAATTCTTAGCAAGTTCTAATCTAAAGTTATATGAGTCATTTAGTAACTGTGACTTTAGCTTTTTAGCCTCATCAGCAATTAGCTTTTTGTAGTTGGTATTAGCTGACTTATACATTAATGAATTAAGCTGAGAGTCTTTCATAAAATCTCTAAAGCGTTCTTCATCAGAATAATAACTGATTAAAGTATTTAGTAGTAATGTGGCTTGTTCGACAGATGCTTGAGCCTTTAACTGAGTATAAAGGTAACGAGAAGTAACTGCATCGTTATAAGCATTAATAGGATTTTCTACTAATAATTCAACTGCCATACCACCGTATTTACTTACACCTGTGATACCCTTAAATAATGCTGAGTTTTCACTATAGCCTAGGTTATCACCAACTAGCTTTTTAAACGTAGTAACTGATATACCACCGACTGCTGATAGTCCAAGTTTTCCATAGAATGTATTAATAATTGAATCTTCATCAGTTGAGTTTTCTAAATTACCTGCTAATTCGTTTATTGTATTAGTGCTATCTAATGCATTACTGATAATAGCAGTTACCTTTTCTTTGGTTGTATTATCACCAAAATCAAAGGAATCATTCTTAACTGCACTTACATACTGGTCACTTACTAATCCGTTAATGTTTTGTTCTGAATTATCATCGGTAATCATTTTAACCAATAATTCATCAATTAATTTCTTCTTATCATCCTTTGTAAGTGTTTCAAAATCAAGTGTTAAAACAAGTTTTAGGCTATTATAAACACCCTCACCAAGAGAATTAGCCATATCACTGTTTTTAACATATAGGAAGTTGTTACCGTTTAACAGATAATCAGCTGATGACTTTCTGCTATTATCTTCTTTAGAAGTTAAGTCATTAACTTTATCTGTAGAATTAGCAAAACTATAATAGTTAAAGTCTATCGGTGTTACTGTTACACCACCACCGATACCGTCAAGAACCTTATATGATGCTGACTTAAACTGTGCAATATCATCATAGTTAATTGCATTATATGCTACATAATCAAAATAAATTGATTCGTCAGGAGCAAGAGTACTTATATTAGTTGCAATACTACCATCCTTTGAGTACTTATAATCAACATACTTACTTTGATTATCTGCTGATACAGTTCTAACATTCATTAGTCTTGCATCTACTGAAAAATCAGGAGAATAATTTTCATCTGATGGGTCAAGACCAAGTGCTGTTGAAGTAATATTCTTTACAATATTATTAAAGTCAAGAGAAGGACAAATTGCATCAATATTACCAACATTCTTTAGTCCGATATTAAAGTAGAAAGCATTGTTTCTGATTTCTTTACATACTTCAACATTAAACATTATGTTTGTCATACCGTAAACATCAATAGGTTCATCGGTTTTGAAAGAAGTCATAACTGTCTCTTCAAACTCACTTAGCACACCGGAATAATCTGCTGACAAGTCATAAGAACCTACCTTATCACCACGAACAATCCATGACAGTGTCTTAGTTTCTTGACCTACAAGTTTATCAAACTTAACATTCTTACTGTTACACCATTCACCGGAAACATTATCCATTAGGTGAAGTCCATCAGGTACATTTAGGTTCACTTCATTATTTGTTAGGACAAAGTCTTTAGTTGCGTTATTTACAATATGAAGTTTTACATCAAAGAATTCTTTTAGTGTCTTTGCAGTAGCATCAAACTGTAGAATTGCAATAAACTCTTTATTCTCTTTATTTGGAATAAAGCTAATACCACTAATAGTAGAATTTCCGTTACCGTTAGGTTTGTTTTCGTTAGGTTTAGAGCCACCGGAATTAGAAACAGTATATTTTATAATTTTGTTATCATTTCTAATATACTTAATTGGAATTTCTTTTTCACCATATCTAACAGTAACTTCAACAGAATAAACATTTTGGTTAGCTGGGTCATATACATCGATACCTGCATCAACAATTTCGTTAAATGTCATTCTTGTTACTTCAAAAGTACCGGTAACAAGTTCTTCCTTAATCATAGTTAGAGTGATTTCTCTAGTTGCATTTGTAAGGACTGTTACATTCTTTCTAACAGGTAAATATCCTGACTTGTAACAACCTACTAATGTATCACCACCGGCAAGGTTGTATGAAGAATAACCGTTACTATCGGTATAAATAACCTTTTGGTTATCTTCACCTAGATTAAAGTAAACAGGTGCTTGAGGAATAATCTTGCCCTTTTCATCAACTACTTTAACTTTTACTGTACCGATTGCAGTTCTTTCTTTAACTGTTACTGTGAAAGTTGCAGTTGACTGTTCACCAAATGAGTCTGTTACAGTTAGCTTAACTTCATATGTACCTGCTAATCTATAACTTTTAATAGGTTGAATATCATCAGAATAAGTGCCGTCACCAAAATCCCAATGATATGAAACAATACTGTCGTCATCAGTTGAAGAATAACCGTCAAAATATTCTTCAACTCCCTTTTCCATTACTTCGTTACCGTTGATTCTGGCAACAGGTTTTTCGTTATTTTCTTTATCTCCAACAGTTTTGTATTCTACTGTATTTGATAAAGTTGAGGAGTAGTTACCTGACTCATCATAAGATTCTACTTTGTAAGTATATTTTGAATCAGACTTAGAACTGATAGTATCATAAAATTCATATGAATGGTTAGAAGAAACTTGTCTTGAACCTAAGTATGTTTCTCTACCCTTTTCATCAATTCTGTAAACCTTAAAGCCTGATAGGTCACTGTCTTTATTATCTGACCAATTAAGAGTTACTGTGTTTTTCTTAATTTCTGCTTTTAGGTTATTAATTGATGGTGCTAAATCATCATATGTATAAGTATAAACTTTGCTATATTCTGACTTTAGACCACTTGTATCTGTACAATATACTCTAACATAAACTTTCTTTGAGTTAGTAATACCTGATAAAGGAATATCAGCTGAAACAGTTTTGTAGTCAGCATTTATGTTCTTCACTGTGCTAAATGTTTTGTACTTATCTTCACCCTCAATTTTATATTCAAAAGTAACAGTATCTACTAAGTAATTATCCTTTACTAAAGCACTTACTGTATGGAACTGTTTACTGATTGAAGAATTGCTATTAGGTGAAATACTGACAACTTCAGGTGAAACTGTATCTTCAGCAAGTTTTGCACTTACTGTCTGTGAAAATTCACTAACATTGCCTACTGTATCTGTAACGGCAATTTTGTAATAATATACTGTGCCACTCTTTGCAGTAGTATCATAATAATTAATCTGCTTTAATCCACTTGCAAGTAGGATAAATCCACTATCCTTTTCAGTTGAACGATATACCGAATAAGTTGACAAGTCTTCTTCAGAACCCTGTAGCCATGTTAGATAGATTGCATTATCTGTACTTGTAGCTACTAAATTTGTAGGTGAAGATGGTGCAGTTTTGTCAATCATATATTCAACAAATGGTGCATTGCTTGAAGTATCACTAACATTACCGGCAAAGTCGGTTGCAACTGCTCTTACATAAATACTACCGTCATTAAACTCAGCAACATCTACATTAAATGAATATGTTGCAGTTTTTGAAACTGTTGTAAATTCTTTATTTGATAGAGATTTCCAAGTTTTTAGGTCAGTTGAAATTTGAATTTCTATTGACTTAATACCGTAGTCGTCCCCGGCTGTTGCACTAAAGTTAATTACTGAATTTCTTCTACCGGCTGATGGTGATAATGAAGTAACTACAGGTGCAGTTGTATCATCAGTAGTTGTAACCTCTAATGTATCGGAATATCCACCAATATTACCGATTTTATCAACACCTGCTACACGATAAATATGAGTTGTATTTGGTGTTAAGTTTTCAATAACACAACCGTTATCGGTAATGCTATCTTTCACTACCTTAAAGTTACCGTTTTCCAACTTTTCTTCTAAGACATAACTTGCTAAATCTTCAGCCTTTGGTTGTTTCCATTTTAAAGTAACTTTTGTAGAAAGAACTTTACTGATAGCAAAATCTGTTACCTTGTCAGGACCAACATTATCAATCTTGTACTTAACAATCTTAGGTTCACTTTCGTTACCCTGTAGGTCATATACAACTGCCTTAACAGAAATTTCTGTATCAGTTAATTCTTTAGTATTGAAAGCAAATGTAAATGGAGAATTCTTCACTGTATCAATTAAAGTCCAATTTTCTTCATCTGTACTATAGTATAGCTTTGCACTACCTAACATTAGATTGTCTGTTGCTTCAACTGTAATCTTCTGTACATTACCGATATAGCTATAACTTGATGGGGTTATTGAAGTAATTACAGGTGGTTCTTCATCAATGCCACGCATTGCAATAGTTTCATCAGACTTTTCACTTACAATGCCAAAACTGTTTTCTGTAATTACATAGTAAGTATATAGTCTGTTTTTCTTTACATTTGTATCAGTATAAGAAAGAGTATCCCTACCCTTAACAGTAGTTAATAGAGAGAAATCTGTATCAACTTCGGATTTTCTATAAATTTTATAAATCTTACTATCTACTTCACTGGACTTTGACCATGAAATCTTAATATCATTGTAGTCACCCAATGCAACAACATTCTGGATTTTTTCAGGTACACTCTTATCTACACGAATTGTACCTTCCTTTTCTACTGTTACATTGTCAATATCTGTATAAGTAAATAGAACTTTATATTCACCGTTTGGAATATCTTCAACATCTAAATCAAAGTTAAAGTAAATTTTGTCGCTGATAACTGCATTTGACTTACCGATAAATATTTTATTATTATCCTTGTCAAAGTAATATAGTTTGCCTAAAACTGCATTACCATCTAAATCAATACCGTTATTTTCATTCTTTGCACTTACAGTAATTGAACCGTCTTGTACAGAAACAGTATTTTGACTATGAGGAGTAGTAATATCAAGAACATCCATTAAATGTGGAGTTACTGATAATTTAGTACCTCTTGTTTTATCTCCTGCATCATTCACACCATAAACTGTATATTCATAAGTTTTGTTAGGTGTTAAATCATAATCAATAAACTGATTATTCTTTGGTGTTGCAATCTGTTCACCATCTCTAGTGATAATATAACTTGTAACAGTATCGTTTTGATGCTTAGACCATGTAAGTTTTACTGTTTTGCTATATACATTAGAAGCAGTTAGATTTCTAACACCACACTTCATAGTATCTGTTGAGAATACTGCATTATTCTTGTACTTATCAAACTTATCTACAAAATTATCCTTAGTTTCTACAGGAACAAAAATTGTTTCCAGAGAATTCATTGAACAGAATAAATCTTCAAAAGGACAATTTGGAACATTAGTACCTGTAAACATAAACTCCTTAACAGAAGTCATTTCATTAAATGGACTATAGTAATAATAATTGTTTGAACCGATATTTTTGATATTTGTACCCAGTACAACGCTTTCAACATTTTTACAATTTTCAAATGCCTCGTCATAAATATCTGTTACTAAATCAGGAATTCTGATTTCACCCTTAATAGCAGAACAATTTGCAAAAGCATATCTTGAAATTGCAGTTAGTTTTTCTGATAGAGTTAATGATGTAATACTACTACAGTTTTGGAATGCACCTTCACCCATTGAAGTTACACTGTCAGGAATAATAAGTTCACCTGTAAGGCTTGTACAATTTTGGAACGCATATGTACCGATAGTTTCTACTGAACCTAAGTCAAGTGAAGTTAAAGCCTTAGCATTTCTAAATGCATAAGAACCGATTGATGTGCCATTTTTGTTACCCTCAATCTTTAGAGTAACAATACTACTGTCACCGTCAAACGCACTACTACCGATAGAAATTACTGAACTTGGTACTCTCAGGTCACCACTTATACTTGTACAGTTTGCAAAAGCTGATGAACCAATAGAAATTAGTTTATTATTTAAGTTTATATTTTCAAGAGAAGTACAACCATAAAATGCTCTGCTACCGATATTCTCAAGATTTTTATTTACTTCATATGATGTTAGATTAATACAATTTTCAAAAGCATAAGAAGAAATTGACTTTAGATTTTCATTGAAAATCACTTTTTCAATGGTACTGTTATTTTGGAATGCTGAAATTTCAATAGTTTCAACATTTTCAGGAATTGTTACTACTGTATCATTACCTTGATATAGTAATAACTCATTCTTGTCATTAACAATAAAGTCATCTTTGTAACCTAAAACCTTGTATCTTGCATTGTTGATATATGCTGAATATGTATAACCAAATGACTTGTATGCCTTTAGAGTTACATATACAGTTTGTAGTCTATTCATAGAATAGAAAATATCATTAAATGATGCTGAAGGTAATATATCACCTTTAAATGTAAATTCCTTTACAGAATTCATACCGTTGAACGAGTTGTAGTAGTAATAATTACTGCTACCGATAGTTTGAACATTCTTACCTAAAGTAACTGTTTCAACACTTGAACAATTATTAAATGCCTGATTATCAATAATAGTTACTGAATCAGGAACTTCAATACTTTCTAAGCTCTTACAACCATCAAAAGTATATTCACTAATTCTAGTTAGAGAATCAGGAATTTCAACATTAGTAATACTTGAACAGTTTTGGAATGCACCTGTTGCAACTGTTATAACACTGGTTGGGATAACTAATGTATCAATAATATTGCTACAATTTCTAAATGCATATTCACCAATTGTTTTTAGAGTATCATTAAACTGTACTTTTGTATTGATGCCTTTACAGTTATCAAATGCATACTTACCGATTGAAGTAACATTACCCAGTGAAATTGACTTAATAGAAGTGTCATTTTGGAATGAATAGTCACCGATTTTAATTTCTTCATTGTTACTTGCAATTTCAACAGAAGTTAAGGAAGAACAATTAGCGAATGCATAATTACCTACACTTCTTGTGTTTTCAGAAATTTTTAATGTACCTGAAAGTTTAGTACAACCATAGAAAGCACTATTGCCAATAGAACTAATTAAGTTATTGAAAATAACTGTTTCTAGATTTGTACAACTATAAAAAGCTGATTGGTTAATTTTCTTAATATTCTTAGAGAAAGTTACCTTTTTGATATTTGTGTTATTCTTAAATGCTGAGTCACCGATTTCTGTTACATCATCAGGAATTACAACATCTGTGTCATTACCTGAATACTGAAGTAACACACCATCTTTAATCACAAAGTCACTGTCTGAAATCATAACAATTCTTGCATTATTGATATATGGTGAAAATCTGGTTACATAATCACTATAACCATCAACCGGAACATAGACAGTTTCTAAGTTATTCATATATTGGAATAAATCTGCATATGGAGTTGTAGGTACTTTTTCAGAATTAAATGTAATCTTCTTTACACTACCCATATTATAGAATGGGTTACTGTAATAATAATCACTTGTACCTAGCTGAGTTACTCCTGTACCCAGTTCAATTTCTGTTACATTTGTACATGAAGAAAATGCTCTATTGTCAATAGTCTTTACATAATCAGGAATTGTTACTTTCTTTAGTGATGTACAATCAGAAAATGTTTCATAATTGATAGTATCTAGATTTTTTGAAAATTCTATTTCTGTAATACTCTTACAATATGAAAATGCATTATTCTTAATTGTTGTTACACTATCAGGTATAGTTAATTTACCGGATAATAAAGTACAATTATTAAAGGCATATGCACCTATAGAAGTTACATTGCCAAATTTTAATGAAGTGGCATTACTTACATTTTGGAAAGAATAATCTCCAACAGTTGTACCGTTAGGATTTCCCTTAATATCAACAGAAGGGATTTTGTTGTCCTCTGCAAAAGCATAGTTACCGATAGAAGTAACTGATGATGGAATTACTAATTCATTTGATAATGAAGTACATTTATAAAAAGCATAATCGCCTATTGTTTCTACAGAATTAGGAATTGTAATTTCTTTTAATGCAGAACAACTATTAAAAGATGAATAAGAAATTGTTGTTAGTTTATTATTTAATGCAACAGATTTTAGGCTTGTACAACCCATAAATGCATTATTGGAAATTTTCTCAACATTGCTACTAAATTCTACAGTTTTGATAAATTTATTATTTCTAAATGCTGATGGACCAATTTCTGTTACATCACTTGGAATAACAACATTTGCATCATTACCTTGATATAACTTAAGTACACCATCTTCAATAATAAAATCAGTATCATCATTTAATAAAACAAACTTAGCATTATTAATGTAAGAAGAAAATCTTTCTACATATTGGCTATATGACTTAGCAGGAACATAAACAGTTTCTAGGCTATTCATATATTGAAATAAATCTCCATATGGAGTAGTAGGTACTTTTTCACTATTAAATGTAATCTTCTTTACACTACCTGTATTATATAATGGGTTGTTGTAATAATAATCACTTGTACCTAATTGAGTTAGCCCTGTACCTAGTTCTATTTCTGTTACACTTGTACATGAAGAAAATGCTCTATTATCAATAGTTTTTACATTATCAGGAATTGTAATTTTCTTAAGTGAAGTACAACAATCAAAAGCTGAATTACCGATTTTTTCAACTGTACTTGGAATGGTAACTTCCGGTGTAACACTTGTAAAATTATAAAAAGCATAATTACCGATAGAAGTAATACCATCAAAAAGATCAATTGACTTAGCTGTTGATTTATAATTTATCCAAGGCTGGTTATCAGAATTATAATTCTTAATTTCACCTTCACCGTATACATAAAGTGAACTTGTAAGATTGTTGTATCTATAACTTATGTTATCGTCTTGTCCGGACTCTGACACTTTATCTGAAGCAAATCTCTTCTTATAGGTCATATCATTTTCTGTTACAAACTTTTCAGCATCAGAATTTCTTTCAACAATATAAACACAATCATCATTAGATGTTAAAGTGTTTGTGTCAATATTCTTTAGTGTTGCAGGTAGGCTGATATACTGAGCTTTTAAACAATTTTTAAAAGCACCTTGACCTATGGTTGTAACACCATTAGGTATTTCAATACCTACAATACTGTTATCATTCTTGAATGTAGTAGATGAAATTTCTGTTACACTGTGTCCGTCAATTTCAGAAGGAATATCCACAAATAAATCACTACCGTTATAACCGGTGATTATTGCGTTATCCTCAGACAAAGCATAAGTAAATTCATCATTGCTACTATCTTGATTTTCTGCACCAAATACCGTCATAGGCATTGATGAGAAAACAACAAGAATGATAAGCATAATGGATAATACTTTTTTCATGTTCTCTCTCCTTTTATAACTATAGAATGTAGTTATAAATATTTTAATATTATAATAAATACCAATAAATTATATCGTTATTTTGTTAATAAAATATGAACAAAATAGAATATTTGTGAACTTTGTTAATAATTCTACTATTTGCACATATTTTTATAAATATATACTTTACAATTATATCTTTCTGTCAAATTATTAACATAAGAATAAAAAATTGAATTAAAGATAAATATTTATTTGTTTGTTTTTATACTGTCTTTCTTATTATTTATCAATATGGTATAATTAATTTGGTGATAAATATGGAACTAAGAGTTTTGAATTAT
>OIXU01000496.1_pt1 | contig 13883 bp, 9 predicted proteins | sample 1587921 | NCBI WGS metagenome assembly OIXU01 (sample SAMN03283238) | human gut metagenome | biome: human-associated habitat; material: feces | host: Homo sapiens | place: Peru | collected 2012
GCCGATCGTGCCGGCCGAAACGGCCGAGCCTGCCGAGGAGCCGGTGCGCATGACCGACGTCGAGCAGCTCGACGAGAATTTCCGCAAGAATTTCGCGCCGGAGAACGCTCCGAGCGCCGAAGCGCCCGTCCCCGAGCAGCCCAAGTCGGCCGAGCAGCCGCAGGAGGCTGAGCAGCCGGAGCAGCGCGAGACGGACGACATCGACGATCTGATCGCCTCGGTCAACGCCGTGGTCGGCCCCGCTCCCGCAGTCGAATCCGCGCCCGCTCCCGGCATTGACGAACAATCGCGACCTTGATGCTTTGCCGCCATCTTTGAGAAGGTCAAGGCCCTTCGCTCCAATTTCTCAACCATCATTTCGTTGGCTCCTTTTTGGGGGGCAAAGACATGAGCGGCTCCGTTTGGCCCGCACAATGGATTGTCCACATCGGTGGCAAGTGTCACCTTTATGTCTTTCAGCCACGACGTGTCAAAAGGCTCATACCATGCCTTGCGATTAGTGACCTGCCATTCATGTTTCAGCGCCTTCAACATTCCAATGCCGCAGTCGCTTGTGGCACTTCCACCAAGACCAACCACAAACTCTCGGCAACCTCGGCGCAGCGCCTGAACCATCAACTCTCCCACTCCATAGCTCGTGGCTACAAGCGGATTTATGTTCTCCGGCTCTATCATGCCCAAGCCCACGGCTTTTGCCACTTCTATTATCGCCTTGCCACCTTTTATCCCAAAGGCCGAATCACACCATCTCATCAAGGCGTCGTGAACATGGCAACTGACTATCTCGTCGGGCTTTGAGGCTTCAAGAAAGCCCTCGCCACCATCGCTGACTTCATAACAACTAACCTCCGCGTCTGGTTTCCGCCTCATTATGCCAAGTCGCGCGGCCTCATTGGCTTGCTTCGACGTAATACAATTCTTAAAACTATCAATCGCTATAAAAATCTTCATACCTTTATGCTTTTCAATAAAATAATAACGCGAAAAAAACGTTATATCTTGTATGAACCGACTGTTTTTTATCATCATATCGTTGCTTGCGTCATTATCTACGCTTGCCCAATCGTTTACTCTCAAAGGCCGTGTCGTCGACGAGGAGGGTAAGCCATTAGAGTTTGCTTCCGTGGCTTGCGTGTCGCAAGGCAAGGCTACGGTCACGTCGCTGAAAGGCAACTACAGCCTGACGTTACGCTCTGCCGACTCTGTTATAATAAGATTCTCCATGTTGGGCTACCGCACTAAGAAACGCGTGCTCATCAAGCCTAAAGGCGCGCAATCGCTTCAGGTGACATTACTCCACGGAGAGAACACGCTTGGCGAGGTTAGCGTGGAAGGACAGAAGATACAATCGGGACAAATGGAGGAGCTCAAGACCAAGCCTCTGAAAAACATGCCTTCCACTACTGGCAACGCCGTCGAAGAACTAATACAAAGTCAGGCTGGCGTGAGCACTCACTCTGAACTTTCGTCACAATACAACGTCAGAGGCGGCTCTTTCGACGAGAACTCCGTATATATAAATAATGTGGAGATATTCAGGCCGTTCCTCGTCAGGAGTGGCCAGCAGGAAGGCCTTTCGGTCATCAATCCCGACATGGTTGGCAGCATCGGCTTCTCCACTGGCGGATACGAGGCCCGCTATGGCGACAAGATGTCTTCGGCCCTCAACATCACGTATCGTCGGCCTAAGCGATTCGAGGCGGCTGTTGAAGCGTCGTTGCTTGGAGCCTCGGCATACGTGGGCATTGCCAACAAGAAGTTTTCGTGGAGCAACGGCTTGCGTTACAAGACAAACCGTTACTTGCTCGGCACGTTCGAGACCAACGGTGAATACGACCCTAATTTCCTCGACTACCAGACTTTCCTGTCATGGCGGCCCAACCGTCTATGGAGCTTCGACTTGATAGGCGACATTTCAGACAACCACTACAACTTCAAGCCCAAGGACCGTGAGACACGCTTCGGCACACTGGAAAGCGTGCGCTCGTTTCGCGTGTATTTCGACGGCAAGGAGCGCGACCGCTTCCGCACGTTCTTCGGCTCCATGAACATCACACGGCATTATGGCGACTCCACATCGGTATCGCTCATCACGTCGGCTTTCAAGACCGACGAACAAGAGAAATACGACATTGAGGGGCAATATTGGCTCACGCAGACCGAAACTTCGGAGAACCTCGGTGTCGGCACCTATTTCCAGCACGCGCGTAATTATCTAAAGGGTAACGTGGAGAGCCTGAAGCTCATGGCCCGGCACAAGGCTCGCCAACACGACATTGAGGGAGCCATGACTTACAAATGGGAACACGTTGAGGAGAACTCTGCCGAATATGAGATGCGCGACTCTGCCGGTTACGTGATTCCCCACACGGGCAAAGACCTGTACATGATATACAGCTTGAGGGCGAAAAACGAGCTTGACAGCAAACGCCTTGAGGTGTATCTGCAAGACACGTGGCGCTTCAAGTCGGGAAACAAAGAAAGTGGCGACAGCGCGCTGGTTTCCACTCCAACACTTTACACGCTCAATTACGGCATACGTTTCTCCAATTGGAGCTATACCAGGGAGACTATCGTATCGCCAAGGGTGTCGCTGAGCATTATTCCGGCGTTCAACCAAAACCTCAGCTTCCGCGTTGCCGCAGGACTTTATTATCAAGCCCCGTTCTTCAAGGAGTTGCGAGACACCACTACCGTTGGCGGCATGACCTACGCCACGCTAAACCAGCACATCAAGAGCCAGCAATCAATCCACATCACGGGTGGCATGGAATACAGGTTCAGGATAAGCAACAGGCCATTCAAGTTCACCACCGAACTTTATTACAAGCTGCTCTCCAACCTCGTGCCTTATTCTGTCAACAACATGAAGATAACTTATTATGGCGACAACAACGCAAGCGGTCACGCGGCCGGACTCGACATGAAGCTTTATGGCGAATTTGTGCCTGGCACCGACTCGTGGCTTACCTTGTCGGTCATGAACACCGGCATGAAGGTCAATGGCAGGAGAATGCCTCTGCCCACCGACCAGCGTTTCGCGGCTCACCTCTTCTATACCGACTTCTTCCCAGGCTCCGACCGATGGCTCATGACGCTGAGGCTGACATATGCCGACGGCTTGCCTTTCTCGGCGCCTCACCGCGAACTGGAACGGAATGTTTTCCGCGCCCCTGCCTATCGAAGGGTTGACATTGGAATGACTTACAGGCTTCTCAACAACGAGGATCATCACCGCAAGAGCATCTTAAAGAACATCTGGCTCGGCGTGGACTGCCTCAACCTTTTCGACATCAGCAACGTAAACTCTTACTATTGGGTCACTGATGTCACAAACCAAATGTACGCCGTGCCAAACTATCTCACGCGAAGGCAGATAAACGCAAAGGTAAGGTTCGAATTCTGACAGAAGGCAAGCCCGATGATTCATTTTTCAACAGACCTTTTATTCTGATTTTCAAACAGGTTTCATCGTTACTGTAAACGTGGTATGATAGCCTGCGACTGGAGTGTCGGCAAGGCTCAAACTTCCTTCTTGGGCGAGCATCATTTGGCGGGCAAGTGGAAGTCCTATGCCAGACCCCGACGCCTTGGTAGTGAAGAATGGCACGAATATCTCGCGTGCCACCTCTGGCGGGATAGGCGTAGCGTCGTTGCTGACAAGCATTTGCGCCATTTTTCCGTCTGCATCTATCCTCAGGTCGACATTGCGTGCGCCTGCCTCAACAGCGTTTTTCACGATGTTCACCAGCACTTGGCGCATCAACCCACTATCTGCCAAGACCCTCATCTGCTTGTTTTCAAGGTCAACATGCCACTCCACTTGAGGATAGAGCATGCGCACGGTAGACAACACGTCGATTAGCGCCACTTCCTCTATGTGTGGCGACTGCAACTGCGTCAGTTTGCGATAGCTGTCCACAAAAGTCCCCAAGCTCAGGCTCGTGTCATAGATGGCCCTCATACCCTCTTCAAGAGGAGTGCCTTTTACCAACGAACTGTCAATGTAAACTTGCGTAATGCTCGATATTGGTGTCATGGCATTCATTATCTCATGCGTAAGCACGCGCGTGAGCCGCTGCCACGATTCCACCTCGTTGCGCGCCAGAAGGCGGTTTATCTCGCCAAACATCTCGTTAAGGGCCACATGCAAGTCACGGTCGCCAGGTAGCATCCGTTTGGTCGGCAACCTGAACATGAAGTCTTTATTGCGCAGTGCCTCACGAATGAGCCTCACACGGAGCGACAGCATCCGCTGGTGTCGCCACTGCCAAACAAGGAGCGCAATGATAATGACCGAAAGTATGAATATGACGAGATAAAGTGACATCGCTTCTTATTTCTTCAGTTTCTTGTATAATGTCTGCCTTGTTATGCCCAGCATCTCCGCCGCTCGGCTCATGTTGCCACGACATTGTTCCACGGCCCTTTGCACGTGCTCTTGCTCCATCTTGTCGAGAGGCATGACCTCACGATTCTTCTCGATGGCCTCTCTCAATGTTCGCACAAGCTGATCGTTGTCCCAAGGCTTGGTCACGAAATCGGCTGCACCATATTTCAATCCGTTCACCGCCAACTGCACATTGGCATAAGCCGTCATCAAGACCACTGGCGTATTGGGGTGAAGTTTTTTAATCGTGCGCAACCAAAACAACCCATCCTGACCTGAGTTCAGGCCAAGCGAGAAATTCATGTCGAGCAACACCATGTCCACGTCGTTCTCCTTGGCGAGCATCGCCATAAGCGTGTCGGGCGACGACAGCGTTACGATGCGCTCATACTCCGTGGCAAGGCAAATGCGCAATGCCGTGAGAATGGCGGTATTGTCGTCTACTATTACAATGGTCTTGAAAGTATGGTCCATGGGTGAATTGTTTTATTCTTTAACAAAAGTACAAAGAAAATTTGTAAGCTCAACTAACTCGTTGTATGATTTTCATACACTTTTTCACTAAAACGCCTCGTCAACCTTGTTTTCATTGATAATTATTACATGCGGTGTGCGTTTATCAATAACTTTGCGGTGTCAACGACAAGAAAACGAATTGATGAACCACGTAAATACAACAACATGTGCGACAATATGAAGAAAAGATTTCTGACCCTGCTTATTTTCTCATCCTGCATACATCTCTATGCCTCTGAGCCATGGAGCGTGGAGCGTTGCATGCAATACGCCGCCGACCATGGCCACGCCGTAAGGCAACAAAGGTTCGCGCTCGACGACAGCCACGCGGCAAGGACACAGGCCATAGGCGCGTTTCTGCCAAGCGTCTACGGCTCCATTAGCGGTCAAATGAATTTTGGCCGCGCCATAGACCCCGAGACCAACACCTACACCGACGTTAGCACCCTCTACAACGGATATGGCCTGCAAGCGTCGCTCGACATCTTCGACGGCCTGCAACGCTACAACGAACTGCGCATGGCAAAGGCCAACGTGGCCATGGGGCGAAGCGCACTGACGGCTGAGAAAGACGACGTGGCGTTGAAGGTCTACAAGGCATACATGGATTTGGTCTACTGCCTTGGAGCCATCGAGCAAGTGGAGAAGAAACGCGACGAGAGCCGCGCCCTGCTCCACCAGACCGACGTGATGGCTGAGGTGGGACAGAAGAGCGATGCCGACGTGGCCCAGATGCGCGCCACGCTCGCCGCCGACGAATACGAGCTTACCCACATGCGGACGCAAAGCACCAAGGCGCGCCTCGCCCTGCAACAGCTAATGAACTATCCTGTCGACTCCATCCTCACCATAGCCCAGATCATCCCTGAGGCTGACGAGGGCATAAGCCACGAAACAAGCCAGACCTGGGCCTGGGACGACATTGTAAACCCACGAGTGGAGAAGGCAAGGCAAGGCGTGGAGGCGGCCATGTACAGTCTGCGCTCGGCTCGTGGGGCGTTGCTGCCTTCGCTGTCGTTGTCGGGCGGCATCTCCACGTCGTTCTATCGAAACATGGATCATGGTGGGCACGAACCGTTCTCAAGGCAATTCAAGAACAATGCCGGCGAATACGTCTCGTTGTCGCTATCCATTCCTGTCTTCAACCGCCTCGCCACGTCATCGACCATACGGCGGCGAAAGATTGCCCTCGAACAAGCCAAGGAGAACCTCGAATACGAGCAATCGGAACTGCGCCGGATCATAGTGGAGGCGGCGGCAGACGTGGAGAACAGCAAGAAAGAGGTTGAGAAGATGAAGGTGCAAGTTGAGTCTGACAGCATTGCCGCACATCTCACCAAGCGCAAGTATGAGGAAGGCCTCGCATCATCGATAGATGTGAAGACGTCCGCCGTGACATTTCTCCAAAGCCGTGTAAAGCTATTGCAAAGCCAACTCACCATGGCCTACAACCGCAAGCTCCTCGCCTACTACAATGGCGAAAAGCTATGGAACGAATGACCTTTCAATTATCAACACCTAAAACAAGGGCAAAAACAGTATATTATGGACAGACCAATTGAGAAAAAGAAATTTCCTCGCCGCTACATCGGGTATGCCGTGGCAGGAGTGGCCGCGCTGGCTTTGATTGCCTGGCTCATCCTCGGAAGCACGGCAAGCACGATGACAATAGACCGGAGCGACGTGACCGTCAGCGATGTCACTCGCAGCAAGTTCGACGACTACGTGCGTCTCAACGGTCAGGTGCTGCCTATACAGATCGTGCAAATCTCGCCAGAGGAAGGCGGCATCGTGCGAGAGAAAGTCGTAGAGGAAGGCGCGCGAGTACACAAGGGCGACGTGATACTGCGTCTCAGCAACAGCAACCTCGACCTGCAGATACTCAACGCCGAGGCCGAGCTTGCCGAGAAACAGAACCTCTTGCGCAACACACAAGTGACGATGCTGCAGGATAGGCTCAACAATCGCACAGAGCAAGCCACGCTCGACATGGACTGCCAACGCAAGCAGCGTGCATGGCAACAAAACTCACGCCTGTACAAGGAGAAGCTCATAAGCAAGGAGGTGTTCACGCAAAGCAAGGAAGACTACAATCTCGCAATGCGAAAGAAGCGGCTCATAGGCCAGCGGCTGAAGCAAGACAGCGTATACCGACACGTGCAGATGGCGCAAATGGAAGACAACCTGAGCAACATGCGCAAGAACGTGCTGCTCGTGCGCGAGCGCAAGAACAAGCTTGAAGTGCGTTCTGCCATAGACGGTGAGCTGGGATTGCTCGACGTGGAACTTGGCCAGAACATCACCGCCGGACAAAACATCGGGCAGATAAACGACCTCTCCGACTTCAAGATAGAGGCCAAGATAGACGAGCACTATATAGACCGCGTGCGCCCGGGTCTCACCGCCACCATAACGCGCGATGGCAAACAATATCTTATGCGCGTGCGCAAGGTGTATCCCGAAGTTCACGATGGCTCGTTCCTAACTGACTTCGTGTTTGTTGGCTCTCGCCCGGCGCAGATGCGCAGTGGCCAGACATATTACCTTGAACTCGCCCTCGGCAAATCGTCCATGGCAACGCTCATTCCGCGCGGCACGTTCTTCCAGGCCACAGGCGGCAACTGGATTTTCGTCCTGGACAAGTCGGGCAAGAAGGCATACCGTCGCAACATAAGCATAGCCCGACAAAACCCACAATACTATGAGGTGACCGATGGGTTGCAGCCTGGCGAGCGTGTCATAACAAGTGGATACGAGGCGTTCAAGGACAATGAGGTGCTGATACTCAAATAGACAGATTATATCTTGAATCATATTATAACCATTAAAAAACGAAAGTGATGATAAAGACAGAAAACCTTACCAAGATCTTCCGCACGGAAGAAGTGGAGACCGTTGCTCTCAACGGCGTTAGCATAAACGTGGAGGATGGCGAGTTTGTCGCCATAATGGGACCGAGCGGCTGTGGCAAGTCAACGCTCTTGAACATCATTGGCCTGCTCGACAACCCTGACGGCGGCGAGTATTGGCTCGATGGCGAGCCTGTGGGCAAGTTAAAAGAGAAGGAGCGCACCAAGTACCGCCGTGGGCGCATCGGTTTCGTGTTCCAGAGCTTCAACCTCATCGAAGAGCTCACGGTTGAGGAGAATGTCGACTTGCAACTACGCTACCTCGGCGTGCCGTCAAAGGAACGCAAGGAGCGTGTCACGGAGATTCTGCGCAAGGTGGGCCTCAGCCAGCGCGCCAAGCACTATCCGCAGCAGCTCTCGGGCGGACAACAGCAGCGCGTGGCCATAGCGCGTGCCGTGGTGGGTAAGCCGAAACTGATTCTCGCCGATGAGCCAACCGGTAATCTTGACTCAAAAAGCGGTCTGGCCGTGATGGAACTCCTCTCGCAACTCAACGCCGAAGGCACCACTATCGTGATGGTGACCCACTCGCAACACGACGCGCAGATGGCGAACCGCATAATCAACTTGTTCGACGGTCAAGTGGTTGAAAACACGAACATTCTTTAAACAGGAGGAAGCATGAAGACATTACTATATATGTTTCGCCGCTACCGCTTGGCAACCCTGCTCAACCTCTTCGGCTTGGGCATCGCCGTGGCGGCGTTCTACCTGTTCATGACACAGGTGATATACAACAAGACCTACAACCACAACATCGTGAACCATGAGCGCATGTTCCGCCTTGACGTGTATGGCAACGTGTTCGGCAACAACTGGGGAGCGTGCGCTTGCCGCCCGTTTGTGACGATACTGAAGGACGTGCCCCATGTCGAGGCCGTAATGGACGCTTCGCCATACGTGAACAATGCCATCTTGAAGGTGAACGACCGTGAGTTGGAAGTGCCTATTGTAAATATAAGCAAGCCTGGCATCGAGTTCTTCAGTGGCAAGTTGCTCTATGGCAGCAGCAAGGATTGGTCATTCTCCTCGGGCAATGTCATCATCAGCCGTGGCACGGCCGAGAAGATGTTTGGCACGGCAAATGCCGTGGGCAAGACCTTTGTGGCAGGCGACAACAAGATTACGGTCGTAGGCGTAAGCGAGGACATGCCCGACAACTGCACCATTGACAACGGAGTGTACCAGTGCGAGGACGACCGCGGACTGGAGGACTGGGGCGAATGGAGCTTCAGCATATACGCGCGTCTCGACAATGCCGCCAACGCGGCGAAGGTGGAACGAGGCTTCAAACTGGCGTTCATGAAGGCAAACAACATAAATGACGAGAAAGAGTTCGACAAGGAAGTGGGCATGAAGTTCCGCCTCACGCCGATGGACGACGTTTACTTCTCAGGCACCGGCACGAAGGACAAGGGCAACCGCAGCCTCGTGAACGTGCTCACCGTGGCCTCGCTCTTCATCATCTTCATAGCCATGCTCAACCTCCTCAACTTCACGCTTTCCGAGATGCCAATGCGCATACGCGGCATCAACACGCGTCGCGTGATGGGCGCGTCTACCGGCAGCCTGCGCATGAGGCTTATCATGGAGAACGTGGCACTGGCCATCGTAGGTCTTGTGATAGGCGTGCTGATGGTGGTGGCGTTCCAGCGCAGCGAGGCGTGCATGAAGCTCGTGTCGGGCGACATCGCCTTCAAGACCCACTGGGTGCTTGTGGCTGTCGTTGTTGTCGCCACGCTTGCCGTTGGAGCGTTGTCGGCAGTCATCCCGGCATGGTATGGCACTTCGTTCGCCCCTGCGATGGTGCTCAAGGGATCGTTCGGTCTCTCGCCGCGTGGTCGCAAATTGCGCATGGCGATAATGGGCGTGCAGTTTGTGGTGGCTTTCGCGTTGGCCATATATATAGGCGTGATGGTGAGCCAGTCGCGCTACATCTTCAACACCGACTATGGGTTCAGCAGGAGTCAGATAGTCTACTCCATACTCTCCCAAGAGGCCATGGGCAAGAGGGATGCCATCCGTGCCGAGCTCTTGAAACTACCGTTCGTGGAAAGCGTGGGCTACGCCCAAAACACGTTAGGCATAAGCGATACATACATGGCCTGGGGGCGCGGCAGCGGCGACAAGCAGATGTCACTGCAGGTAATCCCGTGCGACTACAACTACCTGCGCACCATGGGAGTGAAGGTTTCCGAGGGACGCGACTTCCGCGAGTCGGACATGAAAATCGGCGCGTATGTGCTCAACAAGGCGGCAATGCAGCAATACTCATGGTTGCGTCTTGGCGAGCTGATAGGAAGGCAGAGCGATTGGGGCGACCAATCCAACTATACGATTGTTGGCGTTTGCGACAACTTCAAGATCAAGTCGATGCGCAACGACAACAGCAAGATAGCCGTGGCGTTCCTGATAATGGGTCCCGACATGCTGCAATGGGGCGACCGACTGGCCCAAGTGTTCGTGCGCGTGGCCAAGAACTACGACAAGGTGGAGGCCAAGAAACGCATAGCCCAAGTGCTCAACCGCCTAGACGGGTCGCAGGAATACGACATGAAATTCCTTGATGACGGCCTACAGCGCACATACGCCGATGAATTCCGCTTCATATCGCAAGTAAAATTGTTCGCGCTCATCTGCATCTTGATAACCATCATAGGCGTGTTCTCGCTCACGATGTTCGAGACGGAATATCGTCGCAAGGAAATTGCCATCCGCAAGGTGATGGGCAGCTCAACGGGGTCGGTAATCAGGTTGTTCGCCACACGCTATGCCGGGCCTCTCGTGGCGGCATTCGTGATTGCCGCCCCAATAGGCTGGCTGCTCAGCGCCCAGTGGCTCCGGAGCTTCGCCGAGCACACTCCGATATATTGGTGGCTGCTTCCATTGGCCTTTGTCACAGTGTCGACCGTGGTGATACTCACCATAGTAGTGCAATCATGGAAAGTGGCTACTGCCAATCCAGTGGACAGCATAAAGACGGAATGACACAAGGACAGGGTAACAAAATAGACAAAGAAAAGGCGCACCTATAACGATGCGCCTTTTACTTGTTTATTAAATAGAGTTTAGAGAACTATCATTATTTCTTCAGCATACCCTCAAGCTCCTTTGTGCGTGAGTCGTCAGCGCCATAGAGAGTGTAATAGCACTGGTAGAGAGGATAAGCCCAGTTGCTTTGCGCGCGTGTCGGGTCAATGGTCTTTGCCTTCTCGAGGAATCCCATGGACTCCGTGTAGAGCTGTTTCTGCTCTGCCGCGTTGCCATTGATGGCGGAAGCCTTGGCGTTGAGCGCGAAACCGAGATAAGTGAGCACCACTGAGTTGTCGTCCTTGATGGCAACGGCCTTCTTGAAGTCGTTGATGCACTCGTCCCAGTTAGGGTTCTGCTCCTTAGACAGCTTGTTGACAAGTGTCTGACCCTTCATGGCCCAAGCCGTGAAGTTGTTAGGATCAGTGGCAACTGCCTTGTCGAGCAAAGCGTTGAGCTCAGAAGTCATGTTCAAGCCGCTGTACATGTTGCACAAGATGCCAAACACGGTCTCGTTCTTAGGATCAGCCTCGTAGGTTTCCTTCATCTTGTTGGCGAAGGCCACGGAGTCGGCATGGGTCTTCAGGTTCATCTGGGCCATTGAGTACTTGAATGTCTCAGCCTGCTTGCGCATTGCAGAGTCTTTCATTGCTATGTCGGCATACTTCTCTGCCTTGTCATACTGTTTTGCCTGGTTTGCGTAGAGGGCGGTATAGTAAGCCACCTGACCTAAGAACTGCTTCTCGTTGTCATGACCCTTGGCGAACATTGGGTTGTCGTCGGTGTCGAGGAACGTTCCCCAATACTTGAGGATGTTGTCTTGGTCGTTGCGCTGGGCATAATAGTTACCGGCGTTTACGAGCTGCATGCGGGCACTTGTAAGGGGAGCTGTGAGAGCCTCTGTGAACTTAGGCTTAACCTTTCCCTTCTCGTTGGGCTCAGCGTCGTACTTGACACACTCCAAGCCGTTCACGGTAGCATTGTAAGCCGCCTCGTAGAGGGCGATGGTGTCATACGGAGTCTCTTTCTGCTTCAGCATCTTGGCCTGGATATTTTGTGCCTCGATAGCGTTCTGCGCGTCAAAGGTCTTAAGCGCGAGCTTAGTCACGTAGTCGTAAGCCTTGGCCTTCTCCTGGGCGTTGGCCATGGAGCCAAGGTTCTGCTTCAGCAGTTGTGAAGCCTGGTTGAAATCCTTGGCGGCAAGCACGGCCTTGAGGGCTTCGCTGTCACCGGCAAAAGCAGCTGACGTGCCAAGCATCATCAAGGCTGCGATCATTAGTTTTTTCATAAGCGATAATTAATTTGTATTAGTTTTATTCTGTCTTGTTATTGTCGTCCGTGTCCGTTGCCTCTGGAGCGTCAACGCCAGCCTCATCGGTTGTGGCGTCAGCGTCCTGCGCTACGATGTCTTGCTGCAACTTCTCGTTGGTCTCGTTCCACTTCTGCCTGCTCTCTTCCTCGACAGTGGCCTCAAGCTCCGAACTCATCACCTTGCAAACGCTTGCAATGGTGTCGTTCTTCTTGGCGAGGTTTATCAGGCGCACGCCTTGCGTGGCGCGTCCCATGACGCGAACGTTGGCAACGGCCATACGGATAACGATACCACTCTTGTTGATAATCATGAGGTCGTTCTCGTCGGTCACGTTCTTTATGGCCACCAGCTTGCCCGTCTTCTCAGTTACGGCGATGGTCTTCACGCCCTTCTTGGCGCGGCTCGTCTTCCTGTACTCGCCTATCTCCGAGCGTTTTCCGTAACCGTTCTCAGACACCACCATGGCGGTTTCCTTCTCCGCGTCGTTGACGACGATCATTCCCACCACGGCATCATCGTCATCGTCGAGCATCATGCCACGAACGCCCATTGCCCCACGGCCAGACGTGCGCACCTGATCCTCATCGAAGCGGACGGCACGACCATTGCGGTCGGCGATAATCAACTCGTTGGAGCCATTGGTCAGACGCACGTCCACCACCTCGTCGCCCTCGGAGATGATCAATGCCTTCACGCCATTGGCGCGAGGACGCGAATACTCTTTCAGGCAGGTCTTCTTCACCGTGCCGTTCTTTGTGGCGAAGACCACATAGTGGGAGTTGACAAACTCCTCATCGCCGAGGCCGCCTCCACGCAAGCGCAGGAAAGCGTTTACGGAGTCGCCCGTCTCCAGGTTGAGAAGGTTCTGGATGGCACGGCCCTTGGATGTCTTGTCGCCCTCTGGTATGTCGTAGCAATGGAGCCAATAGCAACGGCCAAGACGCGTGAAGATGAGCATCGTCTGGTGCATCGTCGCGGGATATATAAACTCGGTGAAGTCTTTCTCCCTGGTGTGGGCACCCTTTGAGCCCACGCCGCCACGCGCCTGCTCACGGAACTCCTTGAGCGGCGTGCGCTTGATATAGCCGAGATGGCTCACGGTAATGACCACAGGGTCGTTAGGATAGAAGTCCTCGGCGTTGAACTCATGCTCGTCGGGGATTATCTGCGTGCGGCGCTCGTCGCCATATTTCTGCTTCACCTCATTAAGCTCGTCCTTCATCACCTTCTTGCAAAGCTCTGGGTCATCGAGTATCTGCTGGAGATAGTTGATGCGCTTCTCCAGTTCATCATATTCGGCATGCAGGTCATCGAGACGCAGCTTGGTAAGTTGCGAGAGACGCATGTCGACGATGGCCTTCGACTGCAACTCGTCGAGGTTGAAACGCTTCTCCAAGTTGCGCTGGGCGTCCGACGGGCTCTCGCTGCCACGTATGATGTGCACCACCTCGTCGATGTTGTCGCTGGCTATGATGAGTCCCTCCAGGATGTGGGCGCGCTCCTTGGCCTTACCCAGGTCGAACTTGGTGCGGCGGATGGTCACCTCATGACGGTGGTCGATGAAATAGCTTATGCACTCCTTCAGCGAGAGGAGCTTCGGGCGGAGCTGCGAATGGTCGTGCTTGTTTGGCACCAGTGCTATGCAGTTGACCGAGAAGCTGCTCTGCAAGGCTGTCATCTTGAAGAGCTTGTTGAGTATGACCTTGGCGTTGGCGTCCCTCTTCAC
>OIXU01000501.1_pt1 | contig 13788 bp, 8 predicted proteins | sample 1587921 | NCBI WGS metagenome assembly OIXU01 (sample SAMN03283238) | human gut metagenome | biome: human-associated habitat; material: feces | host: Homo sapiens | place: Peru | collected 2012
TGATTGAGGTAAATGGACTCAGGATTGCGTTTGGCGATGCAGTGCCAGTACGCGACGTGAGTTTCACCGTGCCTGAACACGGGCGCGTGGCGATTGTCGGCGAATCCGGCTGCGGCAAATCCCTCACGGCGCTTTCGCTCTGGAAAGACCACCCGGAAGTGCGCATATCGTACATCTTCCAGAATCCGATGGAATCGCTTAATCCGGTGATGAAGATCGGCAAGCAGATACGGGAAGTGCGCAACGGGCTGACGAAGGACGAAATCGTCGAACTGCTGCGCCGGACGGGGCTTGACGATCCTGAGCGCGTCTACGGCTCCTATCCATGCCATCTTTCCGGCGTGCGCCTTTCCGGCGGGCAGTGCCAGCGGGCGATGATAGCGATGGCCCTGGCAGCAAAGCCGGATCTTCTTGTTGCGGACGAGCCTACGACGGCACTGGATGTCACGACCCAGAGAGAAGTGCTTGAACTCATCGACTCGCTTGCCGCCGAGACCGGGATGGCCGTACTGCTCATCACGCACAACCTCGGTCTGGTGGCCGGGCGGATGGATTTCGTGAACGTGATGTACGCGGGCGTCATCGTGGAGTCCGGTCCGGTGACGGATGTGCTTGCGCATCCGCACCATCCGTACACGCAGGGATTGCTCAAGGCCGTGCCCGCCCTGGACGCTCCGATGGACGCCCCGCTTGCGGACATTCCGGGCACGGTGCCGCCGCCCGACGCCTGGCCAAGCGGATGCGCATTCCATCCGCGCTGCCCCTTTGCAACGGAAATATGCTCGCGAGTCGCCCCGCCCGTAAGAACATCCGGGCGTGTGCTCTTTGCGTGCCACAATGGAGTATGACGAAATGCTTGAAACGCTTGCCTCCCATCTTGACCAGATTGCCGCAATGGCCCCGACATGGGGATACGTCTTCATATTCGTGTTCATGGCCGTCGAAAGCTCGTTCATACCGTTCCCAAGCGAAATCGTGATGATTCCGGCGGGATTCCTCGCGGCGAGAGGGGAACTGTCCCTCCATGCGGCATTCCCCGATCTTGCCGTAGCCATTGCGGTAGGTCTGCTCGGCTCCTTGCTTGGCGCATACGTGAACTATTTCCTGTCCGCCTTTCTCGGCAAGCCGTTTCTCAGGCGATATGGCAAGTGGTTCTTCCTGTCGCCTGCGGCCCTTGACCGCGCTTGCGAGATATTCAACAGGTATGGAAACCTTGCGACGTTCGTGTGCCGTCTGCTCCCAGCGATCCGTCAGCTCATATCGATCCCTGCGGGGATAGCCAGGATGCCTTTCGGACCGTTTACGCTCTATACGGCCCTTGGCGCGGGGATATGGACCGCAGTCCTGGCTCTTACGGGGGGCTGGCTCCCGCCGGCGACATAACGTACCTGGAGCTTGTGCACAGAGGCAAGGCGTTCATAGACGGAAATATGGTTTGGGTAGTGCTGGCCCTGGCGCTTCTGGTGGCGATTCACATCATAGTGTCCAAGGTCGTGATGAAGTCCAGGGATGGTCGCGTCGCACCTTGAGCAGGCGCTTGCGCAGGGCGATGGCTGCGGCCTCTGCGCGATTTGATGCGCCGATCTTGGCGAAAAGGCCTGTGCCATGCGCCGCCAATCATCCCGCAACGCACAGTGTCAGTCAATTGCATAGCGAAGCGTAGTGTCGCCATTCGGATCATCGAACTTGATGCCGTCCAGGCCTGCGCCGCCAATCGGATTTGCGCCGACCGTGAAATGCCCTACCGGATGCCACCCGCCTTTGAGATAGTTCCTGACGGCAAAACGGAGGGAAGGCCTGCGACCTGCGGGATCAAGCACGGCAAGGGCGAGCAGATATCTCCCCCCCTTGATGTCTTTAGGCAGAGAGAAGCATCCGCCGAACGAAACCGCCGGAGCGGGCTTCCCGTACGAGCGCTTGGACTCCGACCAGTCTTCGCCAGGGAGCCACGTGCGGATATCCGTATCGAACTCCCATTCGTGGACGACGGAATGCGTACCTGTATCGAGCAGAGCCGCCACGACCGGCCAGCGGCAGTAGAATGGCGCAGACCCCGTGTTGCGGAGCCTCACATCCACCTTGAGCGATTCTCCCGGACGGGCGGACTTGTCGAACGTGACCTCGTCAATCTCGTATCGATAGCCGAACGTCTTCTGGAGTTCCGAAGCCCCTACCCGGATTGCGGCATTGGTGGGATGGTACTTGTTAACCCATCCAAGCGCGGTGCCGCCGAGGATGCGTACGGTGTCCTGCACGTAGGCCAGCCGTTTTGGGTCCGAAAGCGTCTCGTCCGGCGTGGCCCCGGCGCCCTTGCGCAGCCGATCGACGGGCCATGCGTATACGATCTCGCCCTCAAACGGCGCGAACATCTGCCGCCGCGTGTTCTTCACAAGCTCGCGCATCCAGTGCGCGTACTGCGGACTTTTCCCGGTCCATTGGATGTGGTCCGCCCAGGCGCACCAGTCAATGCCAAATGCGTAGTCCGCGAACTGGTTTCCCTGCCGCACCGTCACCTTCTTGTTCCTGAACGCGGCGGTGAACGCATCGCCGAACAGTTTCTCCATCTCAGGCGTGAACCCGGGAGAGTGGTGTTCACCCCATGCGCCCATGATGGCCATGTTTACCCACGCGACACGGGGATCGCCATCCCAGCATTCGCCAAGCTTCTTGACCATCTTGCGAACCCGTTCCTTGAACTGCACGCTCTCCCAGTCGCCGGGCCTCATGTCCTTCGGCCAGCACTGCCACCATTCGCCGGGCTTGCTCCATTTCGGGCCAGACCACTGGAGTATCACGCGCGGGATTACCTTGATGTTGCGTTCGGGAAGCCCCTTCCACGCCCTGTCGCAATACTCCCTTATCTTCTCCACCCCATCCGCCTCCGTCTCCTCGATGTCGCTCCACTTTATGTAGTGGCGCACAAGCGTCACGTAGTCGAGGGGTGGCCTCGTCCGCAATGGATACGAAAGCTCCTTGAGATGCGGCACGAAACCCTTCATGGGATTCCTCAGCGCGCTTGGATAGCGAGGCGGCACGACCCTCGCCTGACGCCCGTCGTCATAGGAAAGCGAATGGTCGGCGTTGGGTTCGTCGAACGTGATGCCGTCGAGATAGGGGGTTCCCTCCGGCCGCTCCCCGACCGTCACGGATCCAATCGGACTCCATCCGCCATTGAAATAGTTCCGCGTAGCGAACCTGAGCGACGGGCGGCGTCCGGCAGGATCCAGGACGGCGAGCGCGAGCAAGTAGCGGCCTCGACTCAAGTCCGAAGGGATGCGGAACGTCCCGCCAAAGGCAACCTGCGGGGCAGGCACTGAGTACACGTTGTTCGTGAGATCCCAGCCCTCGCCCGGAAGCCACGTGCGGATGTCGGTCGCGAAGTCGCCGGTCCAGACAGGCTCGCGGGTTTCCCTGTCGAGCAGAGCCGCCACGACCGGCCAGCGGTAGTAGAACGGCGCAGACCCTGCGTTGTGAAGGCTGACGTCCACGCGCAGATCGCCGCCAGGCGGCACGCATTTGCCGAACGTCACGGTGTCGATCTCATAGCGGTAGCCCCAGGTCTTCTGAGCGAGGGCCGCCCCGGCGCGAATCGACCTGTTCGTGGGGCTGTAGCGGTTGATCCATCCGAGCGCGGTGCCGCCGAAATAGCGGATCGTGTCTATCAGGAACTCGCGCTTAACCGGGTCGGACAGTGTATCGTCCCCGTTCTCGCCCATGTGCCGCGCCTTGTGCAGCGACGGATAGCCGTATGCTATCTCCCCCTCTATGGGCGCGGCCATGTGCCGTCGCCCATCCATCACGAGCCGATGCAGCTTCGCGGCGGACGCTATCCTGTCGTAATCCCAGAACCAGCGGTCCCCCCAGTTGTCGATATATACCCCGAAGGCATAGTCCGCGAACTGCTCCGGACGGCGGACGCAGACCTTCTTGTTCCTGAATGCGGCGGCGAACGCATCGCCGAACACCTTTTCCATTTCCGGCGTGAACGCCGGCTCATGGTGTTCGCCCCATGCCCCCATGATCCCCATCTGCACCCACGCGACACGCGGATCGCCATCCCAGCATTCGCCAAGCTTCCGCGCCATCTTGCGAACCCGGTCCTTGAACTGTTCGCTCTCCCAGTCGCCGGACCTCATGTCCTTCGGCCAGCACTGCCACCATCTCTTCGGGTCGCCCTTCGCCCATTTCGGACCGGACCACTGGAGATACACGCGCGGCACCACCTTTATGTTGCGATCCGCCAATCCCTTCCATTCCCTGTCGCAATACGCCCTTATCTTCTCCACCCCATCCGCCTCGGTCTCCTCAATGTCGCTCCACTTGATGCAGTGCCGCACAAGGGTCACGTATTCAAGCGGCGGACGCGATTTCGCGGAATGTGTGAGTTCCTTTATGTGCGGGACGAATCCCTTCAGCGGATTGCGCAATGCACCGTCCAAGACAGGCGGCCGGACCGTCACCGACGACGGATCCCCCGGCCCTATCGAGGCAATGTCCTTTACGTTCCTCAATATCGCCTCGAGAAGCACAAGGTCGAATCGCGGATCCTGCGCACGGTTCGCCACAAGCGCCTCCGGGTGGAACTGCACGGCGGCGGCGGGATACGTGTCGCACTCTATCGCCTCCACGAAGCCGTCTGGAGCCCGCGCCGAGACGCGCCATCCCGGGGCCAGCCGCTTCACGCCCTGTCCGTGGTGGCTGTTCACGGCGAGGACGTTGGTCCCCAATACGGAATAGAGGCGCGAATCTGGCTCGACGATGATGTCGTGCGCGGCAGGGTTTACGTCGTCGCGATCCCAAGGCCCTACCTTGTGGCTGCACGGCGCACATCCTTCGGGGACCTTGTACTCCTTCACAAGATTCTGGTACAGAGACCCGCCGAATGCGACGTTCAGCAGCTGGAGTCCGCGGCAGATCCCGAACAGCGGTATGCCGCGGCGTTTCGCCGCCTCGATGAGCGCAAGCTCGAATTCGTCACGTGCGCAGAACAGCTTGCCGCAGCGGCACTCCTCGCCATAGCGGGCCGGGTTGACGTTTCCACCGCCCGTGATCACAAGCACGTCGATGCGCGAGACGATCTCCTCGATGCGACTGGCGTCGCGAGTCATGCCGATCACGATCGGAATGTGCCCGGCTCGCTCGAATCCGTCGATGTAGTAGCCGAGCGCGGCGTTCGGCGGACGGTCCCAGGGATCCGTAAGTCCCACAACGAGCGGCTTTGCGGATGGACTTGCATCTTCCTCAAAATGCCTGTCAAGCCGTTCTGCGGCCCGGTGATCGTCAAATGACGCAGGCAATGGGAGGGCGAGCGGCTTCACCGCGACATAGCCGGTCTCGCAGGGCGGCTGGCCTGCGACATGCAGGACCGTCTCCACGGGAATCGCGCCGAAGTCGCACACGAGCGATTCGTTCGTATTGAGCCGACAGGCGGAAGGCGAATCGAAATCAGCCTCTCCATTATGGTGGATGACCTTTTCAGGATGCGCCGAGAGCGCCTTCTTGACGTCCTCAGGGGAAAGCGTGCGCTCCGCCTTGACGCAAAACGGATACGTCTTGCCGCTCCACTCGCGCCCGAGAAGCCGTGACGTGAGAAATGTCTGCCGCCGCGTATTGTGCGGGATATCCACCCAGTCCGCACTCTGGTAGGCAAGGGCGAAGTCGAATGGCTTGTTTTTATCCCACCATCCCCTGGAAACGGCGTATTCCACTATGTCCGCAGAGAAAAGGCAGTCACTCGTCGGCTTGGCAGGTATCTTGTGGATCGTATAGTGGTTTGGAATCACGCATATCGCATCGTCAGGGCACCGTTGCGCCACCCAGTGCCGTCCGCTCACGACCTGCACCACCCAGCCTTCGTTCGCATCGGCTACCGCGTAGATGCGTCCTGATGGCACATAGCCCCACTTCTCGACAAGCTCTCCCATGATCCGCACCGCGTCACGTGCGCTTGTCGCCCGCTCGCCGACGGCGCGGCGAAGGTTGAAGTGGATTCCGCCATCGGTCAGGCGAGACGGATCGCCCGTATCCTCTTTCGTACGACCGGCATTGTCCGAGACGATCATTACGCCATGCTCGTTCAGGAACGAGCCGGTGTTGGGGACGCATTTGCCGTCTCGCCTCAGTTCACTCCAGAAGAACCCAAGCGTATGCTTTGCCTGCGGGATTGCCGCCAATCCTCTTTCCGCCGGCATTGCGCTGCCATCGGGCCAGTCCCGGGCCGGAACATATCCGTAGCGTATGGCGACCTTGCCGCCGTTGTCCTCGTTGTGCCCCAATATGACGCGTCCCGTTGACGAGGCCTTCTTGCCGACAAGCACGGCAGTACAGGCGCTTGCGGACGAAACCGTGAGCGCCAGCACGGCGCACGCGATGAGATATGGAGCTTTCATGGAATATTGATTTTTCATCTGATAAAGACCCTCAGCCCGGTTTTGCGGATGCGGATGCCATTTTCGGCCACCCTGACGACAAGATCCCTCCGTACATCTCCATCGAACAAGAAAGTCCAGTTCGACGTGTCTTCCAGTCCATCCACATTCACGAACGAGAACGGGATGAACACGTCTGCGGCCGCGTCGTCAATGCCGGAAATCTCGAGCGCACATCCCCCGTCAAACGACACGTTCTCGATCGTGCCTACGCCGGCGACTCCATCCACGGCGAAACGCATCACCGTGGGCCTTGCGCCGCAGAACCGGAGCGTGGCGCCGGGCGAGACGGACACATGCGGCAGTATCTCCCACGGGGATGTCTCGCGGGAGGCCGTAGTGCGCGTCAGCGCCCACCCCTTCCCGTCCGACAGCCTGCGCACCTGCGGGTTGCCGTCGAGCCACTGCTCATCGGTGGAAGCCCAGTAGTATTCGCCGCCCGTCGGCACGGATATGTCGTCCCTGTCGCCGACGATCTCCCAATGCACGCCGTCCGTACTGCCCTCAAGCCGCGCCGCCGTCACCTGATAGGCCCGGCTTTCGGATGACGCCGATGCGGATACCGTCATCACGAAGTCCCACGCCACGATCTCCGGCGAGCCATCCGGAAGGCGTAGCACGGCGGCCGGCCACCATGTGGATTCATCGTCAAGCCTTGGCTGGACATTGAGCAAAACGCGGCAGATGTTGCCGTAGTTGCCTTTCGGATCCGGCTTTACGTTGTCGAAATAGCAGGCGGCGCTGCTGGCCTTGTATGGCTCATATATCATGTTGGTGCATCCGAACTGGCATGTGCCGGGCCCTATCTCAAGTTCGCTCGGCGCATCCTTCAGCCCGTAGCTCCTGCGCACCCCGTCCGCGCTGGCAAGCGATATCTCGCCGATGGCGACAGTCCGGCAGTCTGGATCGTTCAATGCCGGATAGCGGGCGCAAGTGGCGGACGTCTCCTTTACGGTGAACCTGAACCACTTGTAGGCGCCGCCGTTCGGCACGTTCTCCACAATCAGCGTGCCTCCCTTGACGGAAACGCCGCCGTGCAGCGACTGCCGTCCGCCGAGCCGCCACGTGCCTGCGCCGCGCTTCTCGATGGAGATTGGAGCGGCGGCGCTGTCAACCATGTCGTACAGGTCGCCCGTGGAGCCTTCGCAAGCCTCAAGCGCAAGCGTCCTTGGCCCTATGCCCTCGGAGCGCACCCCGAACCAGCGCAGACGCTTCGCGTTACTCACGCCGATCGCCGCATCGTTCTGCACGGCTATCAGGCGGTTGGAGGCCAAGGCGCTGGATGCCCCGATGTACACGAAGCGCCCCTCGGACCGCGTGGCGCCGCCTGCGGCATTTGCGGCTCCAAGCAGGTAGGCGTAGTCCACGGCATTCAGCACCGCCGGCTCGCCGCACACGCGCTCGTAGCAGGCCGTCGCGTAGCCAAGGGCACAACGTTCTCCGCGTCCGGCCACAGTGTCGAACTCAAGCGTCCCCTCCTCCACGGCAATCGTGCCGCATGGAGCGTAGAACGTATTTCCGTAAGGCTTCCTCCCGTTGTCGAGGAACCGCCATGTTCCGGATCCCCGTTTCGTTATGTAGATGGGGACCACGTAATCTCCAACCGTGTATTGCTCGACAGCTCCGCTGAACACGCAGGGAGTGTCGCCATCGCCAGAAAGGCTGAACAGGTTTTGCCTGCCCGTGCTGCTGTACATGCCGAGCGTCCCCGCAAACGTCACGCCGCCGTGCGGGCCGCAGTCAAGGCACCCAGGTGAAGATGTGCAGTAGAGCCTCCTCGTGAAAGCATCCGCCTCCGCGCCGACATAGCGGAACGTCCCGCCGCCGGTGCCGAAGCCGAGAGCCCCGGTGCCCAGCCCTGAAAGCGACGCGACATCAAGCGTTGCCATGCCTCCCACTTCCGTCTGCCTGGAATGCGTGTGAGTGCCTGCCTCCAAGGAGAGAACCATGCCCGCTTCCCCGGAGAGGCGAAGACGGAGCGGACCGCCGAACGCCCCGGAAAACGTCGCGTTGGTGGACATGATCGCTATCAGGTCGTACACGACGTTCGCCTCGGCCATTTCGTTGGTGATGATCCCTTGTCCCGAAATGCCGCCGCAGCGCGTCGCGAATCCCGTGGACTTCCCGGCCTTTGAGCCGCCAGCCGTCACCAACGTCGCGCCAAGTGCAACATGGATGTCGCGAACCAACATTGCGTACTCCCCGTCCACATCTCCGTTGACCGGCAGCGCGAGCGTCCCCTCCTCCACGCGCAGCAATCCGTAGTAGTCCTTGTAGCGAGTTCCTTTAAGCACCTTGCAGGAAGTGAGGTTGAGGCGTTTCGGGCCAAGCTTTGTGAACACATACCGATTGTCGTCCTTCCCGTAGATCGCGCACGGAAGATCATAGTCGTCGTCATCTCCATCCACGACCAGCGCGAATGTGTCGCCATACGGGACCTCGACCTTCGCGAGCGACCTCAGCAGCTCCCATGAAGCGCGATCGCCGGCGATGGAGTTGGTGACGTGCGTATACCCCTTGCCTTTCACCCAGCCTTGCAGCACGACCGTGTCCCCGGCGGACGGGGCGACCCCTTCCTCGTAGTTCGAGCCGTCCGTGAGATCGACGGCCCCCGCGAAGCCCGGCTTCAGAGTGCGCGTTGCGGCCGTACAGGCGAGTGCGCAAACGGCCGCAAGTGGCGCTACCGCAAATCTACCGATTGATAAAGACGATTTTCTTCGTATCATGACGATGCTCCTATCCGTATTTGCGTTGGAGTATACCATACACGGCTCCGTCGAACCAACTTTGGCAATGCCATTTCAAGCAAGCGTGAAGTGCCATTTATGGAAATGGCGTCCTGCGGGGCGTCCTCCTGCTATAATGTCGGCGTGAAAGAAAAAAAGACAATAACCGTCGCCATCTGCCTACGGCTCGCCACCGCTTCCCACCGAAAGCGCTTCGTGGGGATATTCAAGGCTTGGGGCGCATCGCGCAGGTGGAATCCCCTGATCATACAGGATGAGCGTGAACTCGCGAAGCTGCTCGCAGCGCGTTCGCCCATTGATGCGCCTGACGGCATCATTTCCGGCGTACCGTATTCGGATGCGATTCAGGAGGCTATCGGCAAATCGTCAATTCCTTTCGTGGGCATTGGCAACTTCGATGAAGCGTTGTCCACCCGCGACCATGCAATCGGCTTTGTCCACAACGACAACTGCGGGATAGGCATCGCCGCCGCAGGGCATTTCCTCTCGCACGGTGCATTCCGGTCGTTCGCGTACGTACCGGACACCCTTGACAGGGAATGGAGCCGGATCAGGGGGGAGGCGTTCCGGTTGCGCCTTGAAGGCGAAGGGATGCAGTGCCTCACGTACATTGCGCCGCCATCCGGGACCGGCCATTCGGCGCACCTTGGGGCATTCCTCTCTGGGCTGCAGAAGCCCGCCGCCGTATTCGCCGCATGGGACGGGCGCGGTGCGGACGTGATCGCGGCGGCAAGGATGGCTGGCTTGGCGATTCCCGGCGACATTTCGGTACTCGGCGTGGATAACGACGAAATCATCTGCGAACACACCGAACCTCCGCTTTCAAGCGTAATCACCGATGCCGAGGGAATGGGCGAAGCGGCCGCGCAAGAGTTGGCCAGGCTTATCGGCCGCAATGGCTCTGCAAGCCTTCGCGAAACCGTATGCCCCATTCTCGGCATCGCAGAGCGAGAATCCACGAAGCCCCCGTCTCCAGCCGGCAAACTCATAGACCGGGCGTTGTCGTTCATCTCCCGTGAAGCCAAGAACGGCATCACGCCGGACGACGTCGCGCGGCACGTGAACGTATCACGCCGTCTGCTCGACCTGCGTTTCCGGCAATACGAGGGCCACACCGTCCGTGAGCGGATTGTCGAATCTCGGCTGGCCGAAGTCCGGCGACTGCTCGCCGGCTCCAATGCCTCGATCCGGTCGGTATTCGAGTTGGCCGGATTCGGAAGCCCAACGCACGGCTACAGGCTCTTCAAGCGGCAGCACGGGATCACGCCAGAGGCGTGGCGCAACATCAACCGCCCCAAAGGCGCTGACGATGGAGCCGCCAAGCCATTCGACGGGTTCGCGCGCATCATGTCGCTCTCCGACCGCGATGCGGACGACTTGCGTACATTGGCGGGCGAACTTGACGGGAATGCGACATTCGACCGCAAAGAGGTCGAGAGGGAACTCTCCTGCGGGAGAATAAGGCTGTATGCGCTCCGCAAGAAGCGCAGGATCGTCGCCTGCGCCACGGCCGTGTCATTCGCGACGCCTACCGGACTTCACTGCCGGATCGAGGACGTTGTTGTAGGCCATGGCGAAAGAGGGAATGGGCTTGGGCGGGAAATAATGGAGAACACGCTCCATGAACTCAAGAAAGATGGCGTCGGCTCCGTGGAGTTGACATCCCGCCCTTCCAGAATCGCCGCGAATGCCATGTATCGGTCACTTGGCTTCCAAATCCGAAATACAAACGTTTACGAACTTTCGCTTTGACCAAGCCACCCCCCACACACACTGTTGCCTGTTGGATTTGGCCCATGGTTATGGTAAAATCCACCCTATTAGTTCGTAGAGCAATCGTCAAATGAAAAGAATCGGTATCATAGGGGCCGGAAGATTCGGCCTTTCACTCGCCGAGGCGCTGTCGGATACGGGCACCGAGGTGCTTCTCATAGACCGCAACAGCACTTTGGTGCAGAATGCGATGAAGAAGGTCACGTGGTCCGTACAGTGCGACGCGACAAACGCGAATGCCCTCGAGGCTGCAGGGATCGCGGAATGCGACATGGTCGTCGTGGCGATAGGATCCAACATAGAGGCTTCCATGCTCGTGACGGCAAACTGCAAGGAAATCGGCGTGCAGACCGTAATATCGAAGGCGATAAGCGAGATCCACGGGAAGATACTGGATAAGCTTGGAGCAGACCACATCGTATATCCCGACCAGGATAGCGCCCGCCGGCTCGCCCGCAACATTACTGACCACAACGCCTACGATCTCCTGGAAATATCCAAGGGACTGTCGCTCGCAGAAATAGACGTGCCGCATGCCTGCGTAGGCAAGACACTCGCGGAGGCGGATATCCGAAAGAAAAACGGGGTGACGGTGCTGTGCATACGCCGTCCCGACCCCAAAAGCGAGAAGAAGCCGCTTCAGATACTGATTCCGAACCCGAACGACAAGTTCGAGGAAAACGACAAGCTGATCGTATTCGGGACTACGGCAGGCATCGACGCCATTTCCGGGAAGGGCTGACATTCGGCAGATGAAAGACGGGAAAAGAGCAAGCTGGTCCGGATCCTTGGCATTCGTCCTCGCGGCGGCGGCCTCGGCGGTAGGGCTCGGAAATCTCTGGAGGTTTCCGTATCTGGCCGCGAAATACGGCGGCGGCGTGTTCATCGCCACATACCTCGCGCTTTCGCTGACGCTCGGCGTCACACTGCTGACCACCGAGATCGCGCTCGGAAGGTACGCAAGACAGAGCCAGCTCACGGCATTCAGGTCGCTCGGGCATCCACGGTGGAACTTCCTCGGCGTGATGTCCACCATCGTCCCGCTGTTCATCCTGCCGTACTACAACGTGATCGGCGGATGGGTGGTGAAATACTTTGTGGCCTATGTCAAACTTGTCGTCGGGGTAGATAGTGGGCTGGGGGCGCCAAAGGCGTTCTTCGACACATTCGTTGCCGCTCCTTGGGAGCCATTCGTGTACATGGCGATCTTCACGGTCGCATCATCCGCAATCATCCTGATCGGGGTCAAGAATGGCATAGAGAAGGCAAACCTCGTGATGATGCCGCTGCTTCTCCTGATGGCCGTAGGCCTCGCCGCGTACGTCGTCACGCTCCCGGGCGCAGGGGCCGGGATAAGGTACTATCTGGTGCCGGACTTCTCCTCGTGCGACAACCTCGGCAAGGTAGTCCTCGGCGCGATGGGGCAGATGTTCTACTCGCTCTCGCTCGCCATGGGGATCATGATCACCTACGGCAGCTACATGCGGCGATGCGACTCGGTGACAAAGGCGTCGGTGAGGATTGTGGCCGCAGATACGTTCGTGGCCGTAATCGCGGGGTTCATGATAATTCCGGTGGTCGCGATCTTTGCGGCAGGAGACGGCGGAAGCGCCGCAATCGACGCTGGTCCAAACCTGATGTTCGTCACGCTTCCCAAGGTGTTCGCGTCGTTTGGCGTTGCCGGCGGCTGGATTGGGCTTTGCTTCTTCTCCCTTGTGCTGTTTGCCGCCCTGACGAGCGCGATATCCATGACAGAGGCCTGCGTGGCGGCCGTATGCGACTTCTTCAAGGCCAGGCGGAACGCTTCGGTCGCAATCATCTGCGCCTGGACCGTCGGCATCGGCTCGATATCCGCATTCGGCTACGGACGCTGGGCTGCGTTCAAGCCGTTCGGACTGCCCGCCCTCGACTTCTTCGACAACGCCATGAATGTGTTCACGCCGATCGTGGCCGCCCTCATCTGCCTCTTCGTGGGATGGGTGCTCAAGCCCAAGCGCATCCTCGCCGAGTGCCGCCGCGGCGGAAGCTCAATCAGGTTCAAGGTCTTCTACATAGCAATGATAAAGTTTCTCGCCCCGCTTCTTGTGCTGGCCATACTCGTTTCCGAAGTTTGCCGCATATTCGGCGTAGGCGGATGGAAAATCTGAACCGGTACAAGCCAAATGCCCTGCACACTCGAATCGCTGGCAAATGTCGCATGCATGTTTTCCACATAGGCGCGTGGCGTACGATTCGCACACCTATTGCGTCTGCTTGTGCTATAATTCGTGTCCATTCACATGGAGTGACACATGAAGAAAAAAGACAACAAGGGCGTCCGCGCTGTGATCGAGCTTAAGATCACCCCCCAGCGCAACACTGGCTTCGGCAAAATCGCGAGCAGGGTCTCGAAGTACGCACAGGTCGATGCGTGTTTTCTCATGAGCGGAGCATACGACCTGCTTGTGTTCGTGAGCGGATCATCGCTTCAGGATGTCGCGGAGTTCGTGTCGTCCGAGCTGTCGACAATAGATGGCGTTCTTTCAACCGCCACGCACTTCATGCTCAAGACCTACAAGGCGAGCGGCGAATACGCATTCGAGGAAGACAAGCGTCTGCCGGTGGTCTGATGTCGCGGGTCTTCACAGCGAAGCATGTCGCGGAGCTTCCCAAGAGCGGCATACGCAAGTTCTTCGACATTGTCGCACAGCGCAAGGACGTCGTATCCCTTGGCGTGGGCGAGCCTGATTTCGACACGCCCTGGCACATTTCGAGGGCGGCTGTTACCAACCTTGAGGATGGCGGTACGCACTATACGTCCAACCTCGGCACCCCGGCTCTTCGTCAGGCGATATGCCGCT
>OIXU01000502.1_pt1 | contig 13784 bp, 11 predicted proteins | sample 1587921 | NCBI WGS metagenome assembly OIXU01 (sample SAMN03283238) | human gut metagenome | biome: human-associated habitat; material: feces | host: Homo sapiens | place: Peru | collected 2012
ATCCTTGCGGCTGAAGTTGGCACGGCCCTTCTCGTCGAAGCCCATGAACTTGACCCAGGTCATATCGCCCAGGTTCAGCACGTCCTCGACCTTCTCTACCCGGCGGTTCTCCAGCTTGGAGATGTGCACCATGCCGTCATGGCCGGGAGCGATCTCCACGAAAGCACCGATGGGCAGAATCCGAACCACCTTGCCGTAGTACAGCTTACCTACCTCGGGAACGAAGCAGATGTCGTCCACCATCTTCTTGGCGGCGTTGGCAGCGGCAGCGTCCACAGCGGAGATGAACACGGAGCCGTCATCGTCGATGTCCACCTTGGCGCCGGTGTCGGCGCAGATCTTCTGGATGGTCTTTCCGCCGGAGCCGATGACCTCACGGATCTTGTCCACGGGGATCTTCAGGCTCAGCATCTTGGGAGCGTACTCGCTTACCTCGGCCCGGGGGGCGGGGATGCAGGGCAGCATGATCTCGTTCAGGATCTCCAGGCGGGCCTTGCGGCAGCGCTCCAGAGCGTCCTCGATGATCTCCATGGTCAGGCCCTTATTTTTCAGGTCCATCTGGATGGCGGTGATGCCCTCGGTGGTACCGGCCACCTTGAAATCCATTTCGCCGTGGAAGTCTTCCACGCCCTGGATGTCGGTGAAGGTTCTCCACTCGCCGGTCTCCTGGTCGGAGATCAGGCCGCAGGAAATACCGGCCACAGGCCGTTTGATGGGCACACCGGCGTCCATCAGCGCCAGGGTAGAGCCGCAGATGGAGCCCTGAGAGGTGGAGCCGTTGGAGGACACGACCTCAGATACCACGCGGATGGCATAGGGGAACTCCTCCACCGGAGGAATGACGGGCAGCAGGGCGCGCTCGGCCAGAGCGCCGTGGCCTATCTCACGCCGGCCGGGGCTGCGGGCAGGCTTGGCCTCGCCCACGGAGTAGCCGGGGAAGTTGTAGTGGTGCATGTAGCGCTTCTCGGTCTCCTCCCAGATGGTGTCCAGCTTCTGGTTGGCGGAGAGGGTGTCCAAGGTGCAGACGGAGAGAACCTGCGTCTGGCCGCGGGTGAAGAGGCCGGAGCCGTGGACACGGGGCAGCACGGCCACTTCGGCATCCAGCGGGCGGATCTCGTTCTTCTGGCGGCCGTCCACGCGGTGGCCTTCCAGCAGCCACGCCTTCACGATCTTCTTCTGGAACTTGTAGGTGAACTCCTCCAGATACTGGTCCATATCCGGATACTCCTCCAGATACTTCTCGTGCCAGTGCTCGATCATCTCGTTCCAGCGAGCCTCGCGGACGTTCTTGTCGTCGGTGTCCATGGCGGCCTTGGCCTCGTCCATGAAGTCGGCGACGATCTTGTCAAACAGCTCCTGGTTGAAATCGGCGTGGGGATAGTCGAACTTGGGCTTGCCAATCTCGGCCACCATCTGATTGATGAGGGCGATCTGCTTCTGGTTCTCCTCGTGAGCGGAGCGAATGGCCTCGAACATCACGTCGTTGGGCACCTCGTTGGCGCCGGCCTCGATCATGACCACCTTCTTGCCGGTGGACACCACCGTCACGTCCAGATTGCTGACCTTGCGCTGCTCGCTGGTGGGGTTAAACACCAGCTTGCCGTCCACCAGACCCACCTTCAGAGCGCCCACGGGGCCGTTCCAGGGAATGTCGGAGATGGCCAGAGCGGCGGAGGTGCCGATGAGGGCGGCGATCTCGGGGGAGCAGTCGTGATCCACCGCCATCACGGTGCACATCACGGACACGTCGTTGCGGAAATCGGAGGGGAACAGGGGGCGGATAGGCCGGTCGATGACGCGGCTGGTGAGCACGCCCTTCTCACCGGGGCGACCCTCGCGGCGGTTGAAGCTGCCGGGGATGCGGCCCACGGAGTACATCTTCTCCTCGAAGTCCACGCTCAGGGGGAAGAAGTCGATGCCGTCCCGGGGACGGGGCGCTGCGGTGACGCAGCAGAGCACGCGGGTGTCGCCGTAGCCCACCATCACGGCGGCGTTGGCCAGCTCGGCCAGCTTGCCCACCTCCAGTGTCAGGGGGCGGCCGGCCAGCTCCAGCTCATACTTGTGGTAGTTGGGGAACTGGCGCTTGGTAATGATCGTTGACATGGTTTTGTCTCCTTTGTTTTGTATTTCCCTCGGAAGACAAACCCTTTAGCACTTGAAACCGCGCCCTGCGCCAAGGCGCATTTTCAAACGCTAAAGGTGCAAGTTTTCTTCCGCGGGATGGGGATACTATGAAAACAGGGTGGTGCAGAGAGTCTGCACCACCCGCATTCCTGAAATTATCGACGCAGACCCAGCTTGGCGATGAGGGCACGATAGCGCTCAATGTCCTTCTTGGCCAGATAGTCCAGCAGACGACGGCGCTTACCGATCATCATCTGCATACCGCGGCGGCTGTGGAAGTCGTGGGGATGCACCTTCAGATGAGCAGTGAGCTGGCTGATGCGCTCGGTGAGGATAGCCACCTGCACCTCGGGGGAGCCGGTGTCGGATTCGTGGGTACGGTTGGCCTCGATGATAGAGGTCTTCTGATCTTTCAGCATCATGGTTGTGTTTCCACCTTTCTTTTATGTGTGCCCGCTGTCTGAGTTTCGGGACGGGTGAAGCATCCGCGGGACTAAGGCAGGGGCAATTTGCACGCATAGCGTGCGTACTCTAATAAAATAGCACACAATCGGCCGCTTGTAAAGCATGAATTTGCAGAAACGGGAAGTTTTTTAATGAATTGTAATGGCGTCCACGGGGCAGCCCTCGGCGGCGGCCTGCGCCTCGATCTGCACCGCGTCGGGAATGTCGCCTGTTTCGGCGCGGGCGGCCTCCCCGGGCAGAATGGAGAACACCTCCGGACACACCGCCGCGCACAGCCCGCAGCGGATGCACCCCTTTTCATAAACCATAGCTTCCATGCCGATCCCTCCTTATATAAATATGTAAGGAAATAATTCCAACCACGCATTGTACCCTCATACTCTCCGTGGGGCGGGGTGACCACACCCCGCCGCCCGATAACGCACGGCACTTCTTGCGATGTATCCGTAGGGGGCGGCGTCCCCGACGCCCCGCCGACAACGCACCGCACCCCCGCAAAAACCCTGTCATTGCGAGGAGCGCAGCGACGTGGCAATCCGCACTCCCCCTGCGCCGCACCCCATCGCTTTCACCTCCCCATTTTTGCCCGTTCCCCGCAAAAATATTCCCATTTTTCCCCTTGACAGGGAAAATTGCCTGTGGTATATTTACTGTACTAATACGAATAGTACACTTAACACACCGAAAGGAGGCATAACGCGTGCTGCATTTGGATTATCGGGACAGCCGTCCTCTCCACCAGCAGGTGCGGGACGGACTGCGACGGCTGATGCTCAGCGGGGTGCTGCAGGCGGGCGACCAGCTCCCCTCCGTGCGCAAGCTGGCCACGGAGCTGGCCATCAACCCCAACACCATCCAAAGGGCTTACGCCCAGCTGGAGGCGGAGGGGTATGTGTATTCCGTGGCCGGACGGGGCAGCTTCGTGGCGGAGAACGGCGACCAGAACGCCCGCCGCATGGCGGAGCTGACGGCGTCCCTGCGGGAAACCATCGAGGAGCTGCGGCATCTGGGCATGACGGAGCAGCAGTGGTCGGCGCTGTGGAAGGAGGACGAGAGAAATGATTGAAGTAAGAGATCTGGTGAAAACCTTTGACGGCTTTGCCGCCCTGCGGGGCGCCACCCTCACGGTGCCCAAGGGGGCTGTGTACGGCCTTGTCGGCCCCAACGGCGCCGGCAAATCCACCCTGCTGCGCCACATCACCGGCGTGTTCAGGCAGGATTCCGGCGAGGTGCTGGTCAACGGCGTGCCGGTATATGAAAACCGCCATGTAAAGGAAAACATCGTGTCTATTCCCGATGACTGGTTCTATTATAACCAGTCCACCATTCGGGAAATGGCCGCCCTCTACGCCGGCCTTTATCCCCGCTTCGACTGGGAGCGGTTCGAGCGCCTGCGGGAGCTGTTTCAGCTGCCGGAGAAAAAGACCATCCGGCGCATGAGCAAGGGAATGCAGCGGCAGGCGGCCTTCTGGATCACCATAAGCTGCCTGCCGGAGTATCTGGTGCTGGATGAGCCGGTGGACGGGCTGGATCCCGTCATGCGCCGGCAGGTCTGGCAGGTGCTGCTGGACGACGTGGCCGCCCGCGGCACCACGGTGCTCCTCTCCAGCCACAACCTCCGCGAGCTGGAGGACGTGTGCGACCATGTGGGCATCATGGATAGGGGCAAGGTGCTTCTGGAGCGCACCCTCTCCGACCTGCAGGACACCACCGTCAAGCTCCAGGTGGCCTACAAGACGGCGGAGGAGCCGACTCTCCCCGCCGAGCTGCAAATTTTGCACCATTCCCATGTGGGTCGGGTGCACACCTATATCATGCGCGGCAACAGCGAGGAGATCTGCCGCCGTATGCAGATCACCGACCCCGTGCTGCTGGAGGCCATTCCCCTGACGCTGGAGGAAATATTTATTTATGAATTGGGAGGTGCGGACGATGTTGCTCACAAGATCCTTGTATAATCCGGCTCTGCTGCGCAGCGATCTGCGCCGCTGCTGGCCGCTTCTGGGCGGCTACACCCTGCTGTGGCTGCTGTTTTTGCCCATGAACCTGTGGCGCAACCTGACGGAGACCGCTCCGGAATTTTTCCGCCAGACCATTGAGCGCATTTTGTCGGACGCCTTGGCCATCTCCGTGTGGTTCAATCTCTTGGCCGGCATCGTTCTGGCGGCGGCGCTGTTCTCCTACCTCAGCAGCACCCGCGCCACCTACGGCCTGCACAGCTTCCCCCTGAGCCGCAGCTGCCAGTACCGCACCCATGTGCTGTGCGGCGTGGGCGGCGTGCTGTGCGGCGATGTGGTGGTGTTTTTGCTGACGGTGCTGGCGCAGGCGGGCAAGGGCGTCCTGTGGGGCGAGAGCCTGACGTGGCTGCTGAGCACAGTGGTGATGTTCCTGCTGTTCTTCGCGCTGGGCGTGCTGTGCTGCACCCTCACGGGCTGGCTGCCGGCGGCGCTGGTGGCCTATGCCGGCGCAAACTGCGTGGCCGTGCTGGTGCGGCTGCTGATGAGCGCCCTGTGCGACATTTTCTACCCCAGCTACAATGGCAGCCTTCTCGACCTGAGCGGCAATGACATTGTGACATGGCTCACGCCGGTGATGCGTCTGAACCGGAGCTTCGGCGGCGGCACCATCATGTACCGCATCAGTAATGCGAATGACACATTTGTGTCCACGGAGGCTTGGGTGACTATGCTGGTCTATGGCCTCGTGGCCGTGGGTCTGCTGGCGACAAGCTGCGTGCTCTGCCGCATTCGCCGCAGCGAGCGCTCCGGCGACACGCTGGCCTTCAAGCCTCTGCAGCCCGTTGTGCGCTGGCTGGTGGGTCTGCTGGGCGGCTTGGGTCTGGGGCTGTTCTTTGCGATGCTGTTTGGCCACGCCCATGCCTTGGGCACCCTGCTGGCCTGCACGGTGGTGCTGGGTCTGGTGTGCATGACCGGCAGCCAGATGCTCATCGCCAAGACCCCCCGTGTCTTCAAAAAAATCTGGCCGGAGCTTATCATCCTGTGCGTGATCATCACGGGCATCCTCCTGTCCATGAAGGCGGATGTCTTCGGCTATGAAAGCCGCATCCCCAAGGCCGACCAGGTGCAAACCGTTCGGGTCAATACCAACATCCAGACCGGCGTCTGCGTCACCAACGATCCCGCGGAGATCGCCGCCGTCATCGAGGCGCATAAATACTTCCAGAGCCGCACGGACGACGCTGACGGCTTCACCGGCCGCCCCATCACCTTCACCTATATCTTGAAGGACGGCCGTACCGTTACCCGCCGCTACGACCTGCGCTCCGGCGAGCAGCAGTACATCCTGCCCATGCTGGAAACGGACAGCTTCCGCCGCAGCATGGTCATGAGCGAAAGCACCGGCCTCACCCTCGGCGACATCCAGACCGGCTACTACGATCTCGGCAAGGGCGGCATCAAGCAGGATACGCTGTCGCAGGAGCAGTGCCGCGCGCTGTACGAGGCCATTCTGGAGGATGCCGCCGCCATGGATATGTCCGCGGTGGATCTCTATGGGCAGGAGCGCTGCAACCTGGCTATCCATCTGCAGAACTTCCAGGGCGATATCTCCGCCGACCTGTTCCTGAACACCCAGTGTACCCGCACCCTGCAGCTCCTGCAGGATTGGGACATCATCGAAAACGCGGAGGAGATCTTCAACCAAACCTATGAAGAATCCGCCGACAATGTGGGCATCGTCGCCTACGAGTGATCCCCTTACGGGCAGCGCCGCTCGCCAAATATGAAACGCAATAAGCGGCCATAAACGCCGTAAAAACAGGACTGCCGGCCGGTGCCTCCCACCGCCCGCGCAGTCCTTTTCCCATTTCGCCCCGCCCCCAAGCCTCCGTAGGGGACGATGCCCACATCGTCCCGCCGACTACGCATCCTACTCCCAAAAACCGAATCATATAAAGAAAAAAATCCAAAAATCCCCTTGCAAATAAAGCCCCACAGTGCTAAAATAACCCCGTTAATAGGTTGGACAAGATTCACCAGTGAATCTTGCTTTTTGCGGAGCAAAAAGCAAGGGATCCTCCGTTTTCCTGTTCATATCTAAATAAGAAATGAAAAGAGGAATGTGTTCATGAAGAAAAACACGACCAAGCGGTCCCTTCTGGCCAGCGTCCTGGCGCTTGTCATGTGCGTGACCATGCTTGTCGGCACCACCTTTGCATGGTTCACCGACAGCGCAAGTACCTCCGTCAGCCGCATCGAGGCCGGCAAGCTGAATGTGGCCTTGCAGATGCTGGGCAATGACGGCAAATGGGTGAGCGCCGAGGGCAAGACCCTGCAGTTCCTGGTGGAGGGCAAGATCCCCGCTGAGGGCACGCAGATCCTGTGGGAGCCGGGCTGCACCTATGAGCTGCCGAAGCTCCGCATCGTGAACGAGGGCAATCTGGCGCTGAAGTACAAGGTAGTCATCTCCGGCATCCAGGGCGACGCCGAGCTGAACAAGGTCATCGAGTGGACTATGGACAGCGATGTGCTGGGCACCGATGTACCGCTGGCTGTGGGGCAGAGCAAGGAGTTCACCATCAAGGGGCAGATGCAGAAGGACGCCAGCAACCACTATCAGGGCATGACCATTGACGGCATCGCCATCACCGTGTACGCCAAGCAGGACACCGTGGAGAGCGACAGCACCGGCAACCAGTATGATAAGGACGCCGACATGACCCCCGACAATCTGGATCAGATGGTCATGGCCAATGTCACTAAGACCGTTGATCCTGCAAAAATTACATATTTTGCGAATGATGCTACAGCAAGACTGATCGCGCCCGCAGGTTCCCTGCCCGCCGGCGACTATACACTGAAGATCACCCCCAAGGCAGACGGCGTAGTTACCGTCGGCACCGGCACGGCCTCCTATTCCTACGACATCAAGCTGCTGGATAAAGACGGTAACGCTGTCACCGCCGCCGACGGCAAGACCTTCAGTGTCGAGCTGTATATCGGCGAAGAGCAGTCCAATGTGAAGGTCTATCACGAGGGCAAGCTGATCGATAGCACTTATAGAGCAGGCAAGGTCTTCTTCGATACGGCCAGCTTTTCCTCCTTTGACGTGACCTTTGACGCGCCCGTCGCAGTGGTGGGCGGCAAGGCGTATCCCACCCTGTCCTCCGCGGTATACGGCGCGGAGAGCGGCGCCACCATCACCGTTCTGAGAGATTTCTCCTCCGATGGCGCCACGATGAACCAAGCGGGCAAGAAGCTCACCATCGACCTGAACGGCCACACCGTCACCTTCAATGACGGTGAAATTATCAGACTGTATATGGGCGAGCTGACGATCACCGGCAAGGGCACGATGCAGGAGAACACGCCTAACTGGGCGCCCATCGTTGTGATGCATAAGGATAAAGCTCCCGCTGTTGTGACAGTCGGCAAGGACGTGACGCTCAAGGGCTGGTCCGGCATCATGATCAACCCGAAAAACGCTTACTCTAACACCAACAAGTATGCTCCGGTCATCAATGTCAATGGCACACTGATCGGTCAGAATGATGCCGACGGCAGTGTCGGCGCCGGCCTGTATGTCAACGGCACGAATGTAGGCGAAAACCCCGCCATTGTTGTCAATATCTATGAAGCCGCTGTCTTGAAGGGCACCGGCCATGGCATCTATGGCGCCGGCTATGCCATCTATAACACCTGCGGCACCGTCACCGGCGATCATACTGGCATCGAGCTGCGCGCAGGCAAGCTCAACGTCACCGGCGGCACCATCACCGGCAACGGCATCCCCACGGAGGTCAGCCCCAACGGCAACGGCGCGACCACGGTCGGCGCCGGCATCGCTGTGGCGCAGCACGGTACGAAGCTGCCCACGGAGCTGACAGTCACCGGCGGCGTTATCGGCGGCTATACCGCCCTGCACCAGAGCAACCCCGAGAATAACGATGCAGCGGCTGTGGCCAAGGTAAAGCTGGCTGTTTCCGGCGGCACCTTCAGCGCCATTAACGGCGGCACCGCTTCCGTCTACAGCGAGAATTGCACCGGCTTTATCACCGGCGGCACCTTCACCCCCGCTGCCGACGCCAAGTATATGGCCAACGGCCAGTAAAACGCATAAAAAAGATGAGCCGCACCCCGTGCGGCGGCTCATCTCCGGCGAGCGGCGCCCCAAAGGCGCCGCTCGCCGCCGTTTTTCCCCGCCTAACACCCGCCGCACCCAAATAAACTTTCCACTTTCCACTTTCCACTCAAAAATCCCCCCACCTCTGCCTTTTCACGGAAAAAATCCCCCATGGAATGCAAATTTTAGCATATCCTCGTATTGAAATACCCCCCACGCCGTTTTATAATGAAAAAAAGACCAACAGGAGGCGACAGCATGAACGAGATTTTTGTCACCGGCCACCGCAATCCCGACACGGATTCCATCGTGGCGGCCATGTCCTATGCCGCCCTGCGCAACGCCTTGGGCGACCGGCAGTATGTGGCGGCGCATCTGGGTCATGTCAGCGACGAGACCGGCCGTATGCTCAAGCATTTCGGCTTCGAGGAGCCGCTGTCTTTGCGCACGGTGCGCACCCAGGTCTGCGATCTGGATTTTGACACGCCCCCCTGTTTAAGCTCCTCCGTCACCATGGATCGGGCGTGGCATGTGATGCACGAGCAGCGCATTTCCGCCGTCCCCGTGGTGAATGACGACGGCACGCTCTACGGCATGCTCTCCGCCGGCGACATCGCCACCTTCAGCATGGAGACGCTGGTGGACTCCCATGTGGAGGAGCTGCCGGTGTTCAATCTGGTCAGCGTGCTGGAGGGGCGCATCGTCAACGAGGGCAGCGACATCCCCACCAGCATCAGCGGCAACGTGGTGGTGGCCATGCCCCAGGCCGCCGAGAACCTGCGCTTTTCCGGCAGCAACAACATCGTCCTCTGCGCCAGCCAGCCGGACATGATCCAGCGCGCGCTGGATCAGAAGGTGAGCTGCCTCATCATCTGCCGCGCGGAGATCGACCCGAAACTGGAAAATTACGAGGGCGACACTTGCATCATCTCCACGCCCTTCCCCGCAGGCCGCGTGTGCCGCCTGATCTATCAGGCCATCCCCATCTCCCGTCCCTGCCAGCGGGGCGAGATCGTGTGCTTCCATCTGGACGACTACATAGACGACGTCCGCGAGGTGGTGCTCAAGAGCCGCTACCGCAGCTACCCCGTGCTGGACGAAAACGAAAACGTCGTGGGCACCCTGTCCCGCTACCACTTGCTGCGCCCCCGCCGCAAGCAGGTGGTGCTGGTGGATCATAACGAGGTCTCCCAGTCCGTGCCGGGCTTGGATCAGGCGGAGATACTGGAGATCATCGACCACCACCGTCTGGCAGATATCCAGACCGGCCAGCCTATTTATGTGCGCAATGAGCCTGTGGGCAGCACCAACACCATCATCGCCGCCATGTATCAGGAGCACGGCGTCATTCCCTCCGGCTCCATGGCCGGCCTCATGGCCGCGGCCATCCTGTCCGACACGGTGATGTTCAAGTCCCCCACCTGCACCAAGCGGGATATTTCCATGGCCGAGCGTCTGGCGCGCATCGCCAATGTCAATCTGGACGATCTGGGCAAGGAGCTTTTCTCCTCCGTCAGCCCCGATAAGCCCGTGCAGGAGATGATCGCCTCCGATTTCAAGGAGTTCCACATCGCCGAGCAGGTGCTGGGCGTGAGCCAGATCACCTGTCTGGACTCGCTGGACATCATGAGCCGCAAGGACGAGCTGCTCAAGGAGATGAACCGCCTCCGCGACGAGCATCACTACGACATGGTGCTCCTCATGCTCACGGACGTGCTTCTGGAGGGCACGCAGCTGCTGTATGTGGGCAGCGACGACGCCATCCGCAACGCCTTCTCCGTGGAGCCGAAGGACAACACCCTCTTCCTCCCCGGCGTCATGAGCCGCAAAAAGCAGATCATCCCCATGCTCACCGCCCTCTGGGGATAAAACGCCTGTCGAAAATTCCTTCGGAATTTTCCGACTTTGTAAAAAATATAAACTCTCGGAACCCGTTTCCGAGAGTTTTTTTCAAAAAATCTGTAAGGATCGCCCCCAAGATCTGTCTTTAGAAGTGAAAGGTCAAGGGAAAGGAGGAAGGCTCATGGACGACGCCGCCCTCGTGGGGCTTTACTGGGCAAGGGATGAGCGCGCCATCCCCGCCACAGCGGAAAAATACGGTGCCTACTGCGCCGCCATCGCCCGAAACATCCTGCCCGACCCTCAGGACGCGGAGGAGTGCGTCAGCGATGCCTATCTGCAGGCGTGGAACGCCATTCCGCCCCACAGACCCGCCGTTTTCTCCGCCTTTTTGGGCAAGCTCACCCGCAATCTGGCGCTGAACCGCCTGCGGCAAAACACGGCGCAGAAGCGGGGTGGGGGAGAGGCGGCGCTGGTCTTCGAGGAGGTGGCGGAGCTGCTGGCCGGCTCGGACACCGCGGAAGATGCCACCCTCCGGCGGGAGCTTCTGTCGGCCATAGACGCATTCCTCGCGGCGCTTTCGCCGCGGGATCGGAGCCTTTTCGTCTGCCGCTACTGGTATTTTGACAGCGTGGGGGACATTGCCCGCCGCCTGCACATGACGGAGAATCTCGCGTCCGTCCGCTTGCACCGTCTGCGCCAAAAACTCCGCCATCACCTTTCGGAAAGGGGGCTTATGCCATGAATCCAGCCGAATTTTGCACTGTTTTAGGCGATATAAATGAAAAATATGTAGCGCAGGCGCACGCGCCCCGCCGCGCCGGCGGACGTACAACGCTCCGCTGGCTCGCCGCTGCGGCCTGCCTGTGTCTGGCGCTGGGCGTCGGCTTCTGGGCAGCCAAAAACTTAAAAACCACCCCCGCGCCCATCATCACACACTATGAATCGGACGACTTTGGCAGCCAATACCAGTTTTTGCCGCCGGCCGCAGGGGAGACCCGTTTCTATGCGGGAGTAGAAAACGCCCTAAAGCAGTACGCCGGCCGGCAGGCGAAATACCTCCTAACCATGGACGTGTTTCAAGACGGCGAGATGCTGTATGTAGGGGACTTGGGCGGCGAGTTTAGGCGCCTGGGCGCTCTGGGCTATGACCTCCGCATAGCCAACGTGGAGGAGCTGGACGGAGATGTGATCATCGTGCACCATATCGTGGCGGGGCTTTTCACCGAGGAGCAGCTCCGGAATTTCGACGCCGATCCCCGCTACGGCTACTGCTTCGGTTTCCCCGCCTCTCCGGACGGCACCGCCCTGTCCCCCACCGACTTCGGCTTCGACACAGACGCGGCAAAATAAACAGCAGAAAAAGCCGAAAAACCCGCCCTCCGTTTCGGAGGACGGGTCGATTTTTGCTTGCAGCGGCTTACCACTCCAGATTCTTGCCGGTTTCCTTGCTGAAAACGTGCGCTACGTTGCCGCCGAAGATGAGGTTCACCTCGCTGCCCATGGGGAAGTTGGCGGCGGCGCCGTTGGTGGGCACGATGACGATAACGTCCTTGCCCTCGGCGGTGATGTGGAGGTGTACGCTGGAGCCCATCAGCTCGCTTACGTCCACCGTGCCCTTGACGCCGTCGGCGCAGAGCATCAGGTGGTCGGGACGGACGCCCAGCGTGACGTCCTGCGGCTCCACGTTGTTGGCCTGCAGGCGCGCCTGCTTCTCGTCGCTGAGCTCCACGGTAACGCCGCCGATGGCCACGGCGTACTTCTCACCGTTTTTCACCAGCTTGGCGTCAAACAGGTTCATCTGCGGCGTGCCGATAAAGCCGGCCACGAACAGGTTGGCGGGGTGGTCGAACACCTCCTGCGGCGTGCCGATCTGCTGGATGAAGCCGTCCTTCATGATGACGATGCGGTCGCCCAGCGTCATGGCCTCGGTCTGGTCGTGGGTAACGTACACAAAGGTGGTGTTGATGCGCTGGCGCAGCTTGATGATCTCCGCGCGCATCTCGTTGCGCAGCTTGGCGTCCAGATTGCTGAGAGGCTCGTCCATGAGCATCACCTGCGGGTCGCGCACGATGGCGCGGCCGATGGCCACGCGCTGCCGCTGGCCGCCGGACAGTGCCTTGGGCTTGCGGTCGAGGTACTGGGTGATGTCCAGAATTTCCGCGGCCTCCCTCACCTTGCGGTCAATCTCGTCCTTGGGGGTCTTCTTCAGCTTCAGGGAGAAGGCCATGTTTTCATACACCGTCATGTGGGGGTAAAGGGCGTAGCTCTGGAAGACCATGGCGATGTCGCGGTCCTTCGGCTCCACGTCGTTCATGAGCTTGTCGCCGATGTACAGCTCGCCGCCGCTGATCTCCTCAAGGCCGGCGATCATGCGCAGGGTGGTGGACTTGCCGCAGCCGGAGGGGCCAACCAGCACAATGAACTCCTTGTCGGCGATCTCCAGGTTGAAGTCCTGCACCGCCACGACGCCTTCGTCCGTGATCTGCAGGTTGGACTTTTTGACCTCCTCACCCTTCTTGACCTTCTTTTTCTTCTCGGTGTTGGGGTAGACTTTCTTCAGGTTCTTGAGAATGACTTTTGCCATCTTTCTTTGACTGCGGCTGCTCTGCCTCCGCCCTGACCGCCTCGCGGGGGCATCGCCTCCCGCATTACGACAGGTCTCCACACTGCCGCACCGCAAGTCCGCGGTAGAACTGCCTCCTTTTTTAGACGTCACGAGTCCATGTAGTGGAGTGGTACTCGCGCGATGATATGATACCTCTATTATGCGGGAATCCGGGAACAATAGCAAGTCTTTTTGGTGAAGCGCCGCGCATTTTCCGAAAAGCCGCACGCTGATGGTATATCGGCCTGTAACACCGGGCAGGCGCGCGGCCGGAGCGGGTGCGGAACACAGTGCAGAAATGAAAAAGGAATACCCGCACGCGGTATTCCTTCTTCCCATCAAAAGCAGACGCTTCTCCTGCAAGGGATCCCATTCCCCGCAGCCATCCGTCAGCCGTCCTGCGCTCCGGCAAACTGACTGTTGTACAGCGCCGCGTAAAAGCCGTTCCGTTCGAGCAGCGCTTCATGGCTGCCCTGCTCGACGATATGTCCGTCGCGCATGACAAGGATCAAGTCAGCTTCGCGTATCGTCGAAAGCCGGTGTGCGACGATGAAGCTTGTGCGTCCCCGCATCATACGCGAAAACGCCGACTGGATCTGGATCTCCGTCCGCGTATCGATGCTGCTCGTCGCTTCATCGAGAATGAGCATCGGCGGCAGACACAGCA
>OIXU01000506.1_pt1 | contig 13708 bp, 10 predicted proteins | sample 1587921 | NCBI WGS metagenome assembly OIXU01 (sample SAMN03283238) | human gut metagenome | biome: human-associated habitat; material: feces | host: Homo sapiens | place: Peru | collected 2012
CGCCGCCGCCGTTGGTCAGCTCCACCTCCAGACCCTCCTCCGCGAAGAAGCCCTGACTCATGGCCACATACTGGGGCGCATAGAACACGGAGCGGGTGACTTCATTGAGCCGCACCACAGAGGTGCTTTTTTGGCCGCAGGCGCACAGCACCGGCACCATCATCAGTACAGCCAGCAGGAATGTCAGCAGTTTTTTCATGATCCTTTCCCCCAAAAACGATTTAATATTTTTTCCACCCACAGCACCAGCTGATACATCACCACCGCTGCCGCCGCCAGGATCACCACGCTGGTCATCACCAGATCCATGTTGAACACCTGAGAGCCGTAGACGATGAGATAGCCCAGACCGGCCTGGGAAACAAGGAACTCGCCCATGATGACGCCTACCCACGAAAGCCCCACATTCACCTTCAGGGTGGAAAACAGGGTGGGGGCGTTGGCCGGAAACACCAGCAGCCACAGGATCTGCCAGCGGCTGGCGCCCAGCGAGCGCATAAGACGGATCTTCTCCTCATCCGTGGAGAGGAAGCCCTGATACATATTCAGAATGGTGACGATGAGCGAAATGGCCAGCGTCATGACGATGATGGCCCCCGCACCCGCGCCCATCCAGACGATGAAAATGGGGCCGAGGGCGGTTTTGGGCAGGGCGTTGAGCACCACCAGATAGGGGTCGAGAATTTTGGCCAGCTTTTCCGACCACCACATGCAGATGGCCACCGCCGTGCCCAGCGCCGTGCCGGAGAGGAAGCCTACCACGGTTTCCCCGCAGGATACGCCGATGTGCCGCCACAGGTCGCCGCTGTGGCACAGGCTCAGGAAGGTGGTGGCCATGCGGCTGGGGCTGCTGATGAGAAAACCGTCGGATAGACCCAGACGGCAGCTCAGCTCCCACAGGAGCAGCAGACCCGCCAGCAGGGCGATCTGCCACAGGCGCACCTGACGCTTCTGCCGCCGCACCGACAGGAGGTAGGCTTTTCGGGCGGGAGAGAGGCTATTCATGATGATCCAGCTCCTTCCAAATGGCCTGAAAATAGGTGTGGAACGCCTCGGTGTCCCGCCGCTCCAGAGGCGAAAGACCTTGCAGGGCGGTGAGGGTGTGGACGCTTTTCACCACGGCGGGACGGGCGCTGAGAACAAAAATGCGGTCGGAGAGGCTGATGGCCTCGGAGATGTCGTGGGTCACCAGAAGGGCGGTCTTGCCCTCCTGACGGATGATGCGGCTGATGTCCGAGGACACGGAAAGGCGCGTCTGAAAGTCCAGCGCCGAAAACGGCTCATCCAGCAGCAGAATTTTCGGATTCGTGGCCATGGTGCGGATGAGGGCGCAGCGCTGGCGCATGCCGCCGGAGAGCTGGTCGGGGCGCTTTTGGGCAAATTCCCACAGGCCGTAGCGCTGCAGCAGAGCATCGGCGTAGGCCAGCGCCTCCGGTGTGCGCCTTCCGGCCACGGACAGACCCAGGGTCACGTTGTCCCGAATGGTGCGCCAGGGGAAGAGCTGGTCGCGCTGGGGCATGAAGCCGATTTTTTCGGAGGGGCCGCACACGGGGGCACCGTCCACCTCCACCGTGCCGGCGGTGAGCCGCTCCAGTCCGGATATGACGGAAAGCAGGGTGGATTTGCCGCAGCCGGAAGGCCCCACCACGCTGCAGAATTCGCCCGAGGCGACGTCCATGTCTACCCGCCGCAGAGCCTCCACTTCGCCGTCGGGCGCCTGATAGACAAAGGACGCACCGCAAATATGAATCATTCGATCTGCCTCCTTTGCTGAGAGAAAATGACTCTCTGCGGTCATACTATGCGGCGGCCGGCCGGAGGGTGAGGGTGGCGGGAAGGTGAAAGTGGAAAGTTGAAAACGGAAAGTGGAAAGTTGTGGGGAGGCGCGGGGGCGGGCGGGTCGTCGGGGACGCCGACCCCTACGGGATGTATGACAAGAGGGGGGCGGCGCGGAGAGGAATACGGATTGCCACGCCAGTCTGCGGACTGGCTCGCAATGACATTTTTCGGGCGTGAGGCAATTATTGGCAGCGCACATTATAAATAACAAAAAACAAAAATCGGGAACCGCAAAAGCGGCTCCCGAGGGGGCTTGATGCAATTATCGGCAGGCGTCTTCCTGCGGGGCAGTGGCGGCGGGCACGGCGTCCAGCTCCTTCACCCAGCAGCGGCGGCGCTTGTGCTGCTCCAGGGGGAAATTCTGCCACTGGGTCTGCACTTTTTCGTTTTCCTCCAGCATGGGGCCGGTTTCGGCGTGGCGGATGCCCATTTTGCGGCAGCCCTGCATGACCTCGCTCAAAATGATGGCGTTGAGGCCCTTGCCCTGCAGGTCGGGGCGCACAGCGATGAGCAGCAGGTCGATGGTATCGTTCTTGCGGAAGGCGTGGAGCACATGGATCCAGCCCGTGGGGAACAGGCGGCCGCGGCTCTTTTTCAGGGCTTCGGCGATGCTGGGGGCGCTGACACCGAAGGCCACCAGCTGGTTTTCCTCGTTCAGCACGAAGCAGGCCAGATCGGGGTTGATGAGGGGGGCGAACTTCATGCTGTATTTCCGGATCTGCGCGGGAGACAGCTCCACCGTGCCGTACAGGGGGGCGTAGGCCTCGTTGACCAGCTGGAAAAAGGGCTTGAGCAGGGGGAAATAGCCCAGACGGGTGCGCACTTTGTGGACGTGCAGCTTCTGGCGGCGCATGACGTACTCCGAGAGCTTTTTCCAGCGGGCGAAGGTCTTTTCGTCGGTGGGGGCGGTGATGAGATTTTCGACCCAGTCCACGTCTTTCACATAGCCAAGGGCGGCCATGTGCTGCATATAGTAGGGGTGATTATAATATGTAAAGAAGCAGCTGCGGCGGTCAAAACCCTCCACCAGCATGCCCTCCCGATCCATGTCCGTGAAGCCCAGAGGGCCGTGGACGGCGGTGCAGCCCAGCTCCCGCGCCCAGTTTTCCACGGTCTCAAACAGGGCAGCGGACACCTCCGGATCGTCAATGAAGTCCACCTGCGTGAAGCGCAGACGGTTGGTGCCCCACTTCTCGTTGGACTTGCGGCTGAGAATGGCGCCGATGCGCCCCACGATCTCCTCCCCCCGCATGGCCAGCCAGCAGCGAGCCTCGCAGTAGGAAAAGGCGGGATTCTTGCTTTTGTCCCAGTCCTCCAGATCGTCGCCATAGGTGGCGGGGACGAACTGGGGCACGTCTTTGTATAATTGATTCGGGAAGTCCACGAACCGGCGCAGCTGGCGGCGGGTGGTGACTTCGACGATGGAAACCATAGGCATTGTCCTCCTGAACTCGATACATTTCATTCTACCCTTGTGCCGGAGAAATAGCAAGAGGTTTTTTGCTAAAGCCGCGAAAAGGATGGGCGGCGGGAAAAAGTGGAAAAAATATAAAAAAGGGGGTTTTCCAAGGCGGATTTTTTTGCTATAATCTACAGTACGAAAATACTATGTTGAAGATAGTTCAAGAGGATTACAAGGAGGCGCTATTATGGTCAACATCGGCATCATCGGCTGCGGCAAGATCGCCCAGGTGCGGCACCTGCCGGAATATGCCACCAACCCCAACGCCAGGTTGGTGGGATACTACGACAAGAACAGGGACAGAGCCGTCCAGATGGCGGAAAAATACGGCGGCAAGGTGTACGGGAGCTACTATGAGATGCTCAACGACCCCGAGATCGACGCAGTGTCCGTGTGCGTGGAGAACCGCAATCACGCCGAGATCACCAACGCCGCCCTTTACTCCGGCAAGCACGTTCTGGTGGAAAAACCCATGGCCGTGACGCTGGCGGAGTGCGAGTCTATGGTGGCGGCCGCCGAGTTCAACGGCAAGCACCTCATGGTGGGGCACAACATGCGCTTTGACCCCGTGCACCGCCGCGCCAAGGAGCTGCTGCGGGAGGGCGTCATCGGCGATATCATCACCTTCCGCACCACCATCGGCAACGCCGGCCCCGAGGGCTGGTCGCCGGATCGCGACGCTTGGTTCTTCGACAAGGACAAGGCCGCCATGGGCGCGCTCAGCGACCTGGGCATCCACAAGCTGGATCTTTTGCAGTATCTCACCGGCCAGACCGTCATTGAGACCACGGCCAAGGTCATGACCCTGAACAAGCGGGACGACAACGGCCACCTCATCGGCGTGGACGACAACGCCCTGTGCATCCTGCGCATGAACGGCGGCGCCGTGGGCACCATGGCCGCCAGCTGGACGGTGTACGGCAAGGAGTGCAACTCCACCTGCATCTACGGCACCAAGGGCATCATGCTCATTTACAGCGATCCCGGCGCCCCCATCGTGGTGCGGGACATGAGCAACACCTCCACCGCCTACAGCTTCGAGCCTACCACCCGCTCCGGCGTCATCGACGAGTTCGTAGACGCCCTGGAGCACGACCGCGAGCCGGAGGTCAGCGGCAAGAAGGCGCTGACCATCATGCGCACCATCTTTGCCAGCATTAAGTCCTCGGAGATCAGCCGCACCGTGGCGGTGAACAGCACGTTCGTGTCCCATCTGTAAAAAAATTTCATAGCTTTTGAGGAGCGGCTGCGGCCGCTCCTTTTTCTTGCGGGGAAGAGAAGTTGAAAATGAGAAACGGAAAGCGGTCGGCGGTGGGGAGGACGGATCGCCGCACCGGTGACGTCGGTCACTGGCTCGCAATGACAGGACGTGGGGGCGTGGTGCGTGTAGGGCGGCACACATGGGTGCCGCCCTACAGGAGATATCAGGGGGTGCGGCGAATCGGGCGGGGTAGAACCCCGCCCTACGGAGGATATGAAAGTGCAGTGCATATCCATGAAAGTGTCATTCCGAGGAGCGCAGCGACGTGGGAATCCGTATTCCCCGTGTGACAAGAGATGCGGCGCAAAGGGTATCACGGATTGCCGCACCAGCCTGCGGGCTGGTTCGCAATGACAGATTTTTGGGGAGTGCTATGTCGATCGGCGGCGGGGGGGGATTGAATTTACCCATTTTGAATGTATGGAATGTTTGGGTATGATTTTGAATTTTTTTGTATATTTCCAATAAAAGGAAGGGCGTGGATGGATTTTTTTCGTCAATGATTTTTGAAAATTGCACAAGACAAATGCTGCGGCCATGATATAATGGTAGCAGAAGAAAAATGCCCCTGCGGGGGCGGAGGAACGAGGACAAAGAAAGGTTTTAGGTGTGTATGGCGATCAAGATTGGCATTAACGGTTTCGGCCGCATCGGCCGCGTGCTGCTGCGCATTCTGGCGCAGAATCCGGACAAGTTCGACGTGTGCGGCATCAACCTGCGCAAGGCGGACGTGGACTACATGGTGTATCTGCTGAAGTATGACTCCGTGTTCCGCAACTTTGAGGGCACAGTGGAGAATCTGGACGGCAATCTGGTGGTGAACGGCCACAAGATTCGCGTGTTCAGCGAGAATGACGCCGCCATGATCCCTTGGTCTCAGTGCGGGGCGGAGTACATTCTGGAGTGCACCGGCGCCAACAACACCACGGAGAAGGCCTCCCGCCACTTCAAGGGCGGCGCCAAGCGGGTGCTGCTCACCGCGCCTGCCAAGGACGAGGTGACCCCCACCTTTGTCTACGGCATCAACAGCAAGCTCTATCGCCCCGACATGAAGGTGGTGTCCAACGCCAGCTGCACCACCAACTGCCTTGCGCCTCTGGCCTACGTCATCCACGAGGTCTTCGGCATCGAGCAGAGCCTCATGTCCACCATCCACGCCTCCACCGCCAAGCAGAAGGCCGTGGACTCCCGCGGCGGCAGCGACTGGCGCACCGGCCGCTCCATCCTCAACAACATCATCCCCTCCTCCACCGGCGCCGCCAAGGCCGTGGGGCGGGTCATTCCCTCTCTGAAGGGCAAGATGACGGGTATGTCCTTCCGAGTGCCCACCGCAGACGTGTCCGTGGTGGATCTCACCGCCAAGCTCTCCCGTCCCACCAGCTACGCCGAGATCTGCTACGAGATCCGCCACGCCAGCGAGACCAACATGAAGGGCATCATCGGCTACACCAAGGATCAGCTGGTGTCCACCGACCTCATCGGCAACCCCTGCCCCTGCATCTTTGACGAGAACGCCGGCCTTATGCTGGATCACGACTTCGTGAAGCTCATCGCGTGGTACGACAACGAGTGGGGCTACAGCTGTCAGGTGGTGCGGATGCTGGACCACATGGCCACCATCGACGCCGAGGAGGAGGCCAAGCTGGCCGACGCCGCCAAGTAAGGCACCACAGTATTTAGCAATTTACCCTCCATTTTCCTGAATTGAGCCGCTGCTTTGGCAGCGGCTTGATTCATTTTTGGATGACGCCGGCAGCGCCTGCCGCTTGCAGAGGGCGGCGGAAAGGAGAGGCGGGGGACGTTTTTTTCGGCAGAGTGTGCGCGAGGGAGAAACTTTTTGGCCGGTTTTGTAACGATTTCGTTAACAATTTCCGCAGTCGCTTGAAAAAAATTTTGCGCCATGGTAGACTTTTTCTACTTATAAAATGGGGGTTTGACCGGCTCGGAAGGAAGGGAAGTTGATGGCAAAATTCAGCGTGAAGAAGCCGCTGACGGTGTTCGTGGCGGTGCTGGCCATACTGGTGCTGGGCGTGGTGGCGTACACGAAGATGACGCCGGATCTGCTGCCCAACATGGACTTTCCCTATGTGGTCATCGTGACCACCGACCCGGGCGCCAGCCCCGAGGCTGTGGAGAGCGACATCACAAAGCCCATGGAGCAGGCCATGGCCACCCTCAACGAGATCAAGCACATCAGCTCCACCAGTCAGAACAGCGTGTCCATGGTGGTGCTGGAGTTTGAGCAGGGGGTGAACATGGATTCCACGGGCGTGGACATCCAGCAGAAGATCGCCACCCTGCAGGGCGGCTGGGACGACACCGTGGGCACGCCCTATGTGCTGAAAATAAACCCCACCATGCTGCCGGTGGCCGTGGCCGCCGTGTCCAGCGACAAGATGGATGTGGCGGAGCTTTCCGAATTCGTGGAAAAAACGCTGACGAGCAAGATGGAGGGCATCACGGGCGTGGCCAGCGTGTCCGTAAGCGGGCTGGTGCAGCGGCAGATGAACGTGATACTGAGCCAGGTGAAAATGGACGCGCTCTCCGCGCGGCTGGCGGAGGCGGTGAACGGGCAGCTGGACGCGGCGGCGGGGCAGCTGCAGCAGACAAAAAAACAGCTGCAGGACGCCAAGGCGGCCATCCGTTCGGCGGAGGAGAACGCCGTTGCACAGGCGGCCACCAAGGCGCTGGAGGCGGTGCGCGGCAGCCTGCGGGACATGGATGAGCAGGAAGCCCGGCTCAGCGAGCGGCTGGCGGAGCTGCAGACCCTCTTGCAGCGAAAAACGGAGCTGGAGGCGAAAAAGGCGGGGTATGATGCCCGCATAGCCGCCATTGAAAATAATCCCCTCCTGACGCCGGAGCAGAAGGAGGAGCAGATCGCCGCCGTCAAGGCCGAGAGCGGCTATGTGCAGATGGAGGCGGAGCTGGCGGAGGTCGACCTGCGCCTGGCCGCCATGGGCAAGGACTGGGAGCATCTGCTGGGCGAGATCGAGCGGGTGCAGGAGCAGCTGCGGCTTTTGCGGGAGAAGATCCGGAAATTCAAGGAGGACAACGCCGTGCTGGCGGGCATGGTGGAGCAGATCACCTCCGGCGCCATGACCGTGGCCGACGGCGTGCAGCAGATCATAGCCGGCAATATTCAGATAGACAGCGCCCTGACCCAGCTGGAGTCGGGTCTGGCTGCCATTGAGGAGAGCCGCGCCTCGGCGCTGGAGCAGACGAATCTGCAGGATGTGCTGCAGCTGAGCACCGTGAGCGCCCTGCTGACGGCGCAGAACTTCTCCATGCCGGCGGGGTATATCGCGGACGACGACGGCGTGCAGTACATGGTGTCCGTGGGCGACAGTATCTCCACACGGGAGGAACTGCAGGAGCTGATCCTGTTCGATCTGGGCATGGAGGGCGTGGAGCCGATCCGACTGGAGGACGTGGCGGAGGTGTTCGTCACGGACAACGAGGGCAGCATCTACGCCAAGCTCAACGGCGAAAACGGCGTCACCGTTACCTTTAACAAGCAGTCCACCTACGCCACGGCGGAGGTGTCGAAAAACATCTCCCAGCGGTTCGAGGAGCTGACGGGGGAGTACGACGGACTGCATTTCACCCCCCTCATGGATCAGGGGGACTACATCCGCATCATCATCAGCTCCATCTTCTCCAGCCTCGGCTGGGGGGCGCTGTTCGCCATACTCATCCTGTATCTGTTCCTGCGGGATCTGCGGCCTACGGTCATCACGCTGGTGTCCATCCCCGTGAGCGTTATTTTCGCGGTGGTGCTGATGTACTTCTGCGGCGTGACCATCAACATGATCTCCCTGTCCGGCCTTGCGGTGGCGGTGGGCATGCTGGTGGATAACTCCGTGGTGGTCATTGAAAACATCTACCGCCTGCGCGCCAAGGGCGCCACGGTGACCCAGGCGGCGGTGGCGGGCGCGGGGCAGGTGCTGGGCGCTATCACCGCCTCCACCCTCACCACGGTGTGCGTGTTTTTGCCCATCGTGTTCGTGGAGGGCATCACGAAGCAGCTCTTTACCGATCTGGCGCTGACCATGACGTTTTCGCTGCTGGCCAGCCTTGCGGTGGCGCTGACGCTGGTGCCGGCCATGGCCGCGGGCATGCTGAAAAAGGATAAGCCCATCAAAGAGGGGCTTTTGGGCAAGGTTTATCCCGCCTACCGGCGGTCGGTGGACTGGGCGCTGCGGCACAAGGCGGCGGTGCTGGGCACGTCGGCGGCGCTGCTCATCGCCACGGCGCTGCTGACGGTGCAGCGGGGCTTCGTGTTCATGCCGGAGATCGACCTGAACACGGTGTCCGTGACCATCACCATGCCCGAGGACTGCGACCACGACAAGGCGGCGGAGCTGGCCGACGAGGTGACGCGGCGGGCACTGACCATTGAAAACGTGGAGACCGTGGGCGCCGCCATGTCCTCCAGCTCGGCCATGGCCATGATGAGCATGGGCGGCACCGGCGGGGACTACGACGTGACGGCCTATGTTATCGTGCCGGAGGGCGAGAGCGGCAACGCCGTGGGCAAAAAGCTGGTGGAGCTGTGCCAGGACATGGAGTGCAAGGTGAGCTACTCCGGCGCGGCGGACGGCATGACCCAGATGATGACCGGCAGCGGCATCACCCTGCGGGTCTACGGCGACGACATGGAGCGGCTGCAGGAGGCGGCCAAGACCGTGGGCGAAGCGCTGGAAGGCGTGGAGGGCGTGCGGGCGGTATCCGACGGCCTGGAGGAAGCGACTCCCGCCGTTCATCTGACGGTGGATCGGGCGAAGGCCATGCGGCACGGCATGACCGTGGCACAGGTGTATATGCAGGTGGCCTCGGCGCTGTCTACCTCCGTTTCGGGCGCCGACATGACGCTGGACGGGCAGGACATGGGCGTGACCATCGCTCTGCCGGAGGGGCAGGCGGTGACGCTGGAAAATCTGCTGGAGCTGGAGATCAAGCCTGACTCCTCCATGAGCAGCGCTATGGGTTCCATGGGTTCTTCTATGGGCTATTCTATGGGCGGGTCTATGGGCTTTTCCGCAAGTTCTATAGGCTCCACGGGCGGCTCGACGGCGGCATCCGGCTCCGGCGAGAGCTTCCGGCTGGGCGACGTGGCCACTTTGGAGCGCACCGTGAGCATGAACACCATCAGCCGCATGGAGCAGCGCCGCTGCATCACGGCCACGGCCATGGTGGCGGACGGATACAACGTGACCAAGGTGTCGGCGGCGGCCATAAAGGCCGTGGAGGCACTTGAGCTGCCGGAGGGCGTGACCGCCGAGTTCGACGGCGAGAACGAGACCATCATGGAGGCCATGAGCCAGCTGCTGCTGATGCTGGCGCTGGGCATCCTGCTGGTGTATCTGGTGATGGTGGCGCAGTTCCAGTCGCTGAAGTCGCCGTTCATCGTCATGTTCACCATTCCGCTGGCCTTCACGGGGGGCTTTATCATCCTGCTGATCGCGGGGGTGGAGCTGAGCGTGGTGTCCCTCATCGGCTTCGTGATGCTGGTGGGCATCATCGTCAATAACGGCATCGTGCTGGTGGACTACATCAACCAGCTGCGGCTGGACGGCATGGAGCGGCGGGAGGCCATCATCGAGGCCGGCGTCACCCGCCTGCGGCCCATCCTCATGACGTCCATCACTACCATTTTGGGTCTGCTGGTCATGGCCTTCGGCGGCGATGCGGGCACGGCGCTGATGCAGCCCATGGCGCTGGTGTGCATCGGCGGACTGGTGTACGCCACGCTGATGACGCTGCTGGTGGTGCCGTGTATGTACGACATCATCAGCCGCAAGGAGCTGCGGAAGGTGGCCGAGAGCGACCTGAGCTTTGAGGAAGAATGATTTTACGGCATTCCATTTGATAAAAAACAAAGGCACGGCATCGGGGGAGATGCCGTGCCTTTGCGTTAGGCGAGGGAGATAAGTTGAAAACGGAAAGTGGAAAGTGGAAAGTTGGGGGGTGATGGGGAAATGCGTAGGTGCGGGGCGTGGGGGAGTGCGGATTGCCACACCGGCGTGCGCGCCGGTTCGCAATGACAGGATTTGAGAATGCGGCGGTCAGTCGGCGGGGCGTCGGGGACGCCGCCCCCTACGAAGCGCAGCAAGAAGTGCGGCGCAGGCGGGCGGACAGAGGCGTCCGCCCCTACAAATAGAATTATAAATTTTCGTAGGGCGGCACCCATGTGTGCCGCCGCCCGACATCCGTCGCATTCCCAGCGGCGGGGCACACGGATCCCGCCCTACGGGAGCATTGCTGGAGGCGCAGCGGCCAATGGCGGGCGGGGTGTGGGGGTGCGGCGCGTGGGGGATTACGGATTGCCACGTCGCTGCGCTCCTCGCAATGACAGGGTTTTCGGGCGGACAGAGGCGTCCGCCTCTACGCGGGACAGGAAGTGCGGCGGATGTGGGCAAAAATGCCGCGGCAGCACTGAGGCGCCGCGGCGTTCTGGGGGAATGGATCTGATTTATAAAGAATATCAAAAAACGAAAAGCATCAGGAAAACTCGATGGGGGTGCGGCAGCAGACCTCGCGGATCTTTTGCTGAAGGGCTTTGAGATCCACGAAGGTCTCCGGCTTTTTCGTGCCGTCCCGCAGCAGGGCGGCGGGGTGGTACAGGGCGGTCATCCAGGTGCCGTTTTTATCGAAAAACAGGCCGTGCTCCTGGGTAATCTTGAAGTCCGGACGGATCAGCTCCATGGCGGCCACGCGCCCCAGACACACGATGATCTTCGGCTGCATCAGCTCCGTCTGACGCCGCAGATAGCCGAGGCAGGCGGCCTTTTCCCCGTCCAGCGGGTCACGGTTCTGGGGCGGGCGGCACTTGACGATGTTGGTGATATACACCGACTCCCGCTTCAGGCCGATCATGGCCAGCATGTCGTCCAGCAGCTTTCCGGCCACGCCCACGAAGGGCAGACCCTGTTCGTCTTCATTGGCGCCGGGGCCTTCACCGATGAACAGCACTTCCGCGTCGGCACGGCCTGTGCCAAAGACCACGTTTTGCCGCGTGTCCGCCAGGGGGCAGGCGCGGCACTGCAGACATTCGTTTTGCAGCTCTTCCCAAGGGGTCATAGGGGGTTCCTCCCGATAATATTTTTTCGCGGGCATAACCCGCCCTCACCGGTGGGACACTGAGAGGTGAGGTGAATGGATTTGTACTGGTTTTGGATATTTATGTTTTACAGCTTGGGGGGCTACGGGCTGGAGAAGCTGTACGCCCTCGCCATGCGCGCCCGACATCGGGTGCGCAAGTGCTTTCTGCTGCTGCCGCTGTGTCCGGTGTACGGGCTGGCCATGATGGCGGTGCTGCGTCTGGCAGGGGACACGGAGCGGTTCTGGCAGCTGGCGCTCTACGGGGGCATTCTCTGCACCGCCGTGGAATATATCGTGCATTTTTTATACGAAAAATGCCTGGGGGTGCTGTTCTGGGACTACAGCGGCACCCATCTCGACCTGAACCGGCGCATCTGCTTTCCCTTCGGGGTGGCGTGGGGCGTCCTGTCGGCGCTGGCGGTGCGGTATGTGCAGCCGCGGCTGGAACCGGTCATTGCCGCCATACCGCCGGAGGTGACCCTGTGCGCCGTTTTGCTCCTGACGGCGGACAGCTTCTTTTCCGTCCGGATCCTGCGCCGCAGCGGCAACATCGACCTGCTGGGGCTGGGAAACCTGTGGCGGGAGCTGCATCAGATATAGCGGCTGAGCCAGTCGTGAATGTCGCTGTAAACCGTCTGCTGCATGGGCTTTTCGTTGAGGATCTCGTGGCGCAGGCCGGCGTAGAGCTTTATCGTCACGTCCTGCATGCCGGCCTTTTGGAAGGCGGCGCAGGAGCGCTTTACGCTCTTGCCCATGGCGCCCACGGGGTCGTCCTCGCCGGAGATGAAGAGAACGGGCATGGAGGGATCCATCTTTTTCAAATTGGCGGGCTTCTGGTTAAAGCGGATGCCGCCCAGCATGTCCCGAAACAGCCCCACCGTGGCGTCGGCGCCGCAGAGAGGGTCGGCGATGTAGCGGTCTACGTTCTCCGGATCCGCCGAGAGCCAGTCGAAGGCTGTGCGGTTGGGGGCGAAGGCGCGGTTGTAGCCGCCGAAGGCCAGCTCGGTGACGAAATTGCTGGTGGAGCTGCCGCCGTTTTTATAGTAAAACCGCTTGGCGATGAGGCTGCCGCCGGTGAGCATATAGCCCGGCTGCCAGCCGGTGCCCATGAGAATGGCGGCCTTTTTCTCCCCGGGGTAGCGGATGAGGTACGAGCGGGTGAGGAACGAACCCATGCTGTGCCCCATGATGAGGTGGGGCAGGCGCTTAAAGCGCTTGGCAAGGATCTCGTGGAGGCCGTGGATGTCGTCCACGGCGTGCATCCAGCCGTTTTCCTCACCGAAATACACGGGGGTGCCGCCCTCGGGCAGGGACTGACCGTGCCCCAGATGGTCGTGGCCGGCCACAACGATGCCCTGCTCGTTGAGATAGCGGGCAAAGTCGTCATACCGCCCGATGTGCTCTGCCACGCCGTGGGCTATCTGCAGAACGCCCCGAAATTTGATCTTTTCGTCGGGGATCCAGAGGCAGGCGTGGAGCTGGGTCTTCCCGTCGGAGGAGGGAAAACGGAAATGTTCACAATTTGTCATAGAATCTGCGCTCCTTCCGTGGTATACTTGCAGTATCGGTCGGCGGGGACGGCTTTATGCAGCGCCTGCCGACGGAGGAAACCATCCTGTTACCGGCAGTATACCACGCCGGAATGAAAAAGAAAAGGGGAGAGGCCGATGCAGCAGTATATTTTGGCGCTGGATCAGGGGACGACCAGCTCACGGGCGATCCTGTTTGACCGCGAGGGGCGGATCGCCTCGGTGGGGCAGTACGGATTTCCGCAGATCTATCCCGAGGCCGGATGGGTGGAGCACGACCCCAAGGACATCTGGGGCTCGGAGAGTCGGGCGGCGGCGGATGCGCTGCGCGGCGTGGAGGCGGGACAGGTGCTGGGCATCGGCGTCACCAACCAGCGGGAGACCACCCTTCTCTGGGACAAAAATACCGGCGAGCCGGTGTATAATGCCATCGTGTGGCAGTGCCGCCGCACGGCGGAGCTGTGCGAGGAGCTGAAGCGGCGGGGGCTGACGGAGCGCATCCAGGCTACCACCGGC
>OIXU01000509.1_pt1 | contig 13692 bp, 13 predicted proteins | sample 1587921 | NCBI WGS metagenome assembly OIXU01 (sample SAMN03283238) | human gut metagenome | biome: human-associated habitat; material: feces | host: Homo sapiens | place: Peru | collected 2012
TATAAACCAGAATATTTATCACATCATTACAGTTTTTTGTATATTCCAAATAAGAGATACGATGTTTTTCCAATAAAATATTTGTATCTATTATCAAAACTACCGGGAAGGATCAATAGTTATCTGGCTGGAAGGAAGCAGAATTTTGACGCATTTAAGAAAAACTATCTTAAAGTTACGGAACATATGTTTAAAAGTAATGAGGAATTAAAAAAGCAGTGCCCTAAGGCGGATGTTGTTATTGCAGGAAGTGATCAGATATGGAATCCGTTGTTTCAAAATGGCAAAGATAAAGCATTTTATTTGGACTTTGTTGCAGATGGTACAAAAAAGGTTTCCTATGCTGCTAGTATGGTAGTGACAAAATTAGATGAAACACAAAAAACGTTTGTAAAAACGATGTTGCAAGATTTTGATAAAATTTCTGTTCGAGAAAAAAGTGCTACAGATGTATTAAAAGATATGGGGATAAGTGCAGTTGCAGTTATGGATCCAGTTTTTTTATTGGATTCATCTATATGGAACAAACTAATTGAAAATGAGGATGAAATCTGTAAACAACCATATTTGTTTCTGTATGATTTTGAAAATGATTCTAATCTCAAACAATTTGCAGAACGATTAGCAGAAAAAAACAACTTAAAAATCATTTCTTTTTTTGATGATAAGAATAGACATGTGAAAGCTGCCGGGCCAATTCAGTTTTTGAAGTTAATTAAGGGTGCAGATTATATATTATCTAATTCTTTTCATGCAACTGCTTTTTCAGTCATTTTCGAAAAAGACTTTTTTGTCTTTAAAAGAAGGGAAAACTTAAACAGCAGAATGAAAGAGTTGTTAGAAGGCATAGACTTAACGGACAGAGAGATAGAACCCGGACAAGCGATAAAAGATATGCCATCAATTGATTATTTAAAAGTACATTCTTTGTTAGATGAAAAGATGGAACAGTCAAGAATGTTTTTGAAAACATCCATTTTATAGCCTTAAAAAGGAGTAATTATTTATATGACAGTAAAAGTTACAGTAATAGTACCAGTTTACAAGGTGGAACAATATTTAAAAAGATGTGTTGATTCTATATTAAAACAGACGGTAGAGGAAATAGAGGTCATTCTTGTAGATGATGGGTCACCGGATACATGCCCGGTCATATGTGATGAAATCGCAAAAAAAGATGATAGAGTTCGGGTAGTACATAAAAAAAATGGTGGGTTAGCATCAGCGAGAAATGCAGGACTTACTATTGCAAAAGGGGAGTATATCGTATTTGTTGATAGCGACGACTGGATAGAACTTAATATGTTAGAGGAGCTATTAGAAAAGGCGAATAATGGAAACTATGATTTTATTAGATTCCGACCTGTTTATGAAGGATGGCCAGGTATAGAAGATGGCACATTATGTGATTTTGGCACAGAAAGCATGTTAAAGGAGGGTGGGTATGACAAAGAGGATTTACGAAGAGAAATTTATCCTTATTTGTTTGCTACACCGCAGATCACGCTTGGGCCAATTGTTGCTGCATGGCGCTCTATGTATAAAAGAAGTTTTCTTTTGGATAACCACTTGTATTTTTCGGAAGAGGTCAGATATTCAGAAGATACAATTTTTAGTGCACGTGTAGTGCGAAAAACAAATCGTGCATATTACATGGAACAAGGCAAATTTTACCATTATTTTTATAATAATCAGTCAATTACAAAATCATTTAAATCAGATAGATGGGAATCAGCAAAGATTTTAATGGATTGTTTTGGACATTATTTTAGAGATGATAAAGAGTATGATTTTTCAGACGAACTGGTTTTGCAAAAAATATATGGAGTTTTAAATTCATTAAATGAGCGACATGCGATGAAACATGTATGGAAAAAATATTGTTATTGTAGAAAAATTATAAATGACCCAGTAACGAAGGAAGCATTTAAACGTTTGGATCTAGTGGAAGTGCCAAACAAATTACGCATAATATTGAAATTAATAAAATATAGAGTTACAATTGCATTTTTGTTAATTTAGTGATTCCGAGGAGAAATGAAATGGAACTGGTAAGCATAGTGATACCTGTATATAATTGTGAAACAAAATTAAAAAGATGCCTTCAGTCTGTTCAAAAACAGACATACAAGGATATAGAAGTTCTTATAGTAAATGATGGTTCTACGGATAATAGTTTGCAAGTATGTGAGGAATTCTGCAAACAAGATGTTAGATTCCATGTATTTAATCAGAAAAATCACGGGGTATCGTATAGTAGAAATCAGGGAATAAAAAAGGCAAATGGTCAGTATCTGATGTTTGTAGATGGTGATGATGAAGTGTTGCCGGATATGGTACAGCAATATATAGTGAGTGCCAAAAACAGCAGGGCAGATGTTGTCATTGGCGGCTTACAGATGATGAAACAAAATGGGGATATCGTATATAAAGTTCCGACAGTATATGGAAATATAGATAAAACAAAATTATGGGAAATGATTTGTGAGGATAATACTGGCACTTTTGGGTATGTCCCAAATAAACTTTATCGCCTTCAATTAATAGTGGAAGAAAACATATTATTTAGAGAAGATATGTCGGCACAGGAAGATTTGGAATTTGCATTATCCGCATTTTCCAAATGCAAAAAAGTTCGTTGTATTGATTATTGTGGGTACCGATATTACTATGATATAGGAAAACGTGAAATACCGTTAGTGGATTTGGTATCTAATCAAAGAAAAATCTTACAGCAGGCAAAGAATGCAGGAGTCAGTTCACAAAAGTGTAAGAACATAAAAAGAAAAATACAAGATGCTGCGTACGTATCCATTTTTCGTGCAGAGAACTATAAAAAAATAAAGCAAATAAGTCAGTTGTTTAAAAAAGAGGATTTTAGAGATATAAATAATTTGCCAAAAGAAATGAAGATGAGTCTTTTTTTATTCTCACACCAGAGATATTTTATATTATATATGTATTTTCGTATGAGAAATAGCGTAAAAAGGATTCTGGGAAAAGAAACAATCTAATTTGCAATGGGAGAAAGTGCCATGAAAAAACAGGTAGCAATCGTCACAAGGCGTATGATAACAGGTGGAGTTGAGCGTGCATTAATTGCAATGTTAAAACAATTTGATTATAACGAAGTGGATGTGGATTTGTATGTAGAATTAGAGGGTGGAGAATTGTATGAAGAGATACCTAAGAATATACAAGTTCATCTTTTGCCAACAGTTCACGTAAAAAATGCAATGGTACATCCATATTCAACTATAAAAAAATTAATGTCAAAGAAGAAATTAAAAACAAAGATGCCATATTTAGAACAGAATCTATATTACAGCAAGATGTTGCTTCCACTTAGAAAGAGGTATGATATTGCGATTGCTTATCATGCACCCAATACAGTTCCTGTTTTTTATGTAATTAATCAGATAAAAGCAAAAAAGAAAATTCTATGGTTGCATGGAGATATGGAAACGAATGCTGGAGATGAAAAGCTTGCGATAAAGTATCATAGTTGTTTTGATCAAGTGTTTGCTGTTTCCAAGAGTGTGTATGACAGTTTTTTAAAATATCATCCAGATATGGAGAAAAAAACAGACATATTCTATAATTTTGTTGATGTAGATGGAATAAAGAAGAAGGCTGAACAGGGACACGGTTTTGAAGATGATTTTAAGGGGATTCGAATTCTGTCTATTGGCAGACTTGATAAACAAAAAGGATTTGATATTGCGATAAATATATGTATTCGTCTATGTCAAAATGGATATCAGTTTAAGTGGTATGTATGCGGCGAAGGTACAGAGCGTAAAGCATTGGAAATGCAGATTGAGAAATATTGTTTAAAAGATGTATTTATATTATTAGGAAATCAGAGCAATCCATACACATATTTGAAAGATTGTGATTTATATGTACAACCATCAAGATATGAAGGATATTGTACAACAACAAACGAGGCAAGAATGTTGTCTAAGCCAGTAATTACAACGGATGTTTCCGGATCGAGGGAACAATTTGTAGATGGAGAGACTGGATGGATTGTACCAATTGAAGAGAATGCAATATATGAAAGAATAAAATGGTGCATTGAAAATCCACAGGCAATGAAAGAGGTCAGTGAGAGACTTGGAAAAATTAACATTGCATCTGACGATAAGATAGCAATGATTTTCAAATAGAGAGGATGCAAAATGTATACAATTAGTGTAATTATACCTGTATATAATGCGGAAAAATATTTAAAGAAGGCTATAGATAGTGTACTGTCACAAACATTATCAAGGATAGAACTTGTATGTATCAACGATGGCTCAAAAGATGGTTCCATGCGAATATTATCTGAATATCAAAAAAATTATTCAAATATAAAAGTTATTGATCAAAAGAATAGTGGAGCGGCATGTGCAAGAAACACAGGAATTCAAAGGGCCGAAGGCGAATATGTGTTTTTTTTGGATTCCGATGATTGGATACCAAATTGTCATGTGCTAGAACATTTATATTCTTACGCAAAGAATCACAATTTGCAAATTTGTGGAGGATCTTTATGCCGTTGGGACGGAAATACATATCATCACAATTTCAATCAAACGCAGGGAGGCTATGTATTTCAACAAGAGGGCGTTGTTTCCTATGAAACATATCAATTTGATTTGGGATTTTCAAGGTTTATATATGACCGCTCAATGATTTTACAGAAAAATATTATATTTCCGATGTATAGAAACTATGAGGATCCGGTTTTTTTTGTAAAAGCTATGACTGAAGCGAAACAATTTGGTGCAATTGTGGAAGATGTTTATGTATATCGTGAAACGGAAGGCAGTGCCAGTCATCAGAAAAGTCTGGAATCAATTTTAGATATGTTACAAGGTATGTGGGACAATCTGAAATTGGCAGAAAAAAGTCATTACTGCAGGTTATATGCACTTACATTCCAAAGAATGAACAAAGAGTCTTTGTGTGAAATAGAATATGCGCTTAATAATCTGGATACAGAAAAAAAACTCTTTATGTTATTGCTTCAGATTAATGCATCCATTAAGTGGGATTTGATTCCAGACTATACTAAATGCCTTTTAGAACCATTAGATATGATTTATCAAGAGTATCGTAAGTATGAAAAGATACGAAATGGGAAAATGGTAAGAGGGATAAGAAGAATACGTTCATTTTTGAAAAGATAAGAGAGACAGGATATGGAGAAAAAATTAATAAGTGTAATTGTTCCCGTTTACAATGTGGAAGCTTACCTTGAAAGATGTGTAGACAGTATTTTAAAACAGACATACAAAGAGCTTGAAATTATTTTGGTAGATGATGGAGCCACAGATAGCAGTGGGGAATTATGCGATCAACTTGCTAAAAAAGATGATAGAATTATTGTCATACATAAAAAAAATGGTGGGCTCTCTGATGCAAGAAATGCTGGGATAGATGCCTCAAGAGGAGAATATCTTTCGTTTATTGATAGTGATGATTTTATACATCCAATGTTTATGGAAGTATTGCTTCAATTGTGTGAAACAACACAATGTAAAATCAGTAAATGCGGAATGCAGGAAGTGGAAGGAGATACATTTGTAAGCGAAGGAGAAAAAGAGGATACCTACAAGTTATATTCTGCAGAAGAGTATTTGGAAAAAATAAATAGGGTGAGTGCTGGATTCAGCGTATGTAATAAGTTATTTCATAGGGAGTTGTTTTCAACAGTAAAGTTCCCTTATGCAAAACTGCATGAAGATGTTGCTGTGATTTATAAATTAATTGCAATGTCTAAAAAAATAGTAGAAGTAGAATACAAGTTGTATTTTTACTACAAAAATCCAAAGAGTATTACAAAATCGATTATAAAAAAGGAAAGATTAGATGACATAGAATTTAGAATGAACATGTATTTATTTTGTAAGAGCAAGAAATGGGATAAGGCAGCCAGAGCACAAGCAGATTATATCTTAAACATGATTCGAATGTATCAAAAAATAGACAAAGAAAATGTAGATAATTATAAAGAATTTATAAAACGATTAAAAAATATAAAATATGAATTCGCAATGCGAATTGTAAAAAAAGAGTACACTTGTGTAAAAGAAAAATTGATGATTTATATTAATTTATTATTAAACAATTAAAAGAAGGGAAATAGTATAATGAACGATAGTATTACAGTTATATCATCTAAAAGAAAGGTATTTAATCTGAATCTAAAAGAACTTTGGAAGTATAGAGATTTAATTTTTTTGTTTGTAAAAAGAGATTTCGTATCAAAATATAAACAAACAGTTTTAGGACCATTATGGGCAATTATTCAGCCATTATTTACGACATTAGTGTTCACAGTAATTTTTGGAAACCTGGCAAGATTAACAACAATGGACAGTATCAATCAGGAAGGTTTAGTTATTCCAAGTTTTTTATTTTACATGTGTGGAAATATATGTTGGGCGTATTTTTCAGGATGTTTAAATTCTTGTGGAAATACATTTATTGGAAACGCTGGTATACTGGGAAAGGTATATTTTCCCCGATTGGTTATGCCAATATCAGTTATTTTTTCACAGTTAATTAATTTTATTATACAATTTACAATGCTAATTATATTTATTGCTTATTTTTTAATAGCAGGAACGACTGATTTGAAAATTACAGTAAATATTATTATGCTTCCAATTCTCGTTTTGCAGATGGGACTTTTGGGAATGGGATTTGGAATCATTGTATCGGCACTTACGACAAAGTATCGAGATTTGGTAATGCTAGTCGGATTTGCAGTTTCTTTATGGCAATATGCAACACCAGTTGCTTATGGATTGTGCTTGATTCCAGAAGAATGGATGGGATTATATAAATTGAATCCAATGACAATGATAGTTACGACTTTTAGATATTCGTTGCTAGGCTCCGGAAGTATGGATTGGGCTTATTATGGAATTAGCTGGTTGGTTACAGTTATCGTATTAGTCATTGGTGTATTATTATTTACCAGAGTGGAAAAAACATTTATGGATACAATATAAAGGTTCATTAGAGAGGAGATGCGTGGTTAAAGCCGACCACGGGCGATAATATGCAGGAAGCAATAAAAATAGAACATATCTCGAAAGAGTACAAACTAGGACAGATTGGTGGAGGAACATTGACTGGAGATTTACAGTCAGCGTGGGCAAAGTTAAGAAAAAAAGAAGATCCCAATAGCAAGATAGGAAGTGTACAAGTACATAGTGGAGAGAAGTTTCTGGCACTAGACGATTTGAATTTTTCAGTAAAAAAAGGAGAGCGGGTAGGAATTATTGGTCATAATGGTGCGGGAAAATCAACTTTGCTGAAATTATTATCAAGAGTTACAGCACCAACATCGGGAGAAATATCGTTTTCCGGGCGAATTGCCAGTATGCTGGAAGTAGGGACAGGATTTCATCCCGAGTTGACAGGTCGTGAAAATGTTTTTATGAATGGTGCAATATTAGGAATGAATAAAAGAGAAATTCAGGATAAATTTGATGCAATTGTAAAATTTGCTGAGATGGAGAAGTTTATTGACACACCGGTAAAGAGATATTCGTCAGGTATGTATGTAAAATTAGCATTTTCAGTTGCAGCCCATTTAGATTCGGAAATTATGATTATGGACGAAGTACTTGCAGTCGGTGATATGAAATTCCAGCAGAAATGTTTAGGTAAGATGAGTGAAGTGTCTAAGAATCAAGGAAGAACAGTATTGTATGTTAGTCACAATATGAATACGATTCGTCAATTGTGCGATAGGTGTATTGTTTTGAATCATGGAAAGTTGCAGTTTGATGGAGAAGTCGAAGAGGCAATAGATATCTATATGGATAATGTAAAAAGTTATAATGTGTTTACTGATTTGAGACAGATAAAAAGAAATGATAATTTGGGAGAGTTGATTCAATTTGACAGTTTTGAGCTGTTAAATGGGAATATTAATATAGGGACAGATGAAGCTGTAAAAGCGAGATTAGTTGTCGATGCAAAGGAATCAATAGACAATGTGCATTTACGAATTAATTTGAAATCACAGGATGGAACGCCATTAGCAATGTACTATCTTTATGATAAAATAACAGTTCATGAAGGAAAGCAGAGCATTGACATCAGCATAGAAACAAATGGTTTAGCACCAGGGGCCTATTCGTTGGATTTGGTTTTGAACGAGACAAATGAGTTCGGAACAGAAAGATTATTAGATGTTGTTAGAAAATCAGTTGGATTCAATATCAATGCAGTACTCGGATTTAATGGAAATATGGAATGGCTACCACAATACTGGGGACACTATAGCGGAAAAATTGATTTAATATAGAGGAGAAAAATGAAAAAAGTCTTATTTGCTATTAATAATTTAGAGGGTGGAGGAGCAGAAAAAGTACTTGTTGATCTGGTAAACAATTTGAACAAAAAAAAATATACAGTAGACTTATTTTTAATAGATAAAACTGGTGTATTTTTGGAAAAACTTGATAAGGATATAAAGGTACTTTCTTCATACATAGAGAATCATCCACTTAAGGAAAGATATGCTGCACATATTTTATGCAGGTGGAATAATAGATGTATGAGAAAAATCTTTATGAAATATAATAAAGATTTTACGAAAGAGTTTCTTAAGGATGCATCTCCAACTGAATTATATGAATATTTTTTTAAAGGGGATGAATACGATGTGGAAATTGCTTTCCTAGAGGGAATTGCAACTAAAATCATTTCAGGGTCCACTAACAAAAGTTCAAAAAAAATTGCTTGGGTGCACACAGATTTAGTCGAACATCCATGGTTTAAAAGAGAATATAGATCAGAAGAAGAAATTCGAAAATGTTATCAGAGATTTGATGAAGTTGTGTGTGTGTCTGAAAAGATTAAAGAAGTATTTGAAAAAACATATGGGAAAGAAGCGATTGTTAGATGGAATCCAATTGATTCCAATTTAATAAAGAAGAAGTGTAAAGAAGAAGTGGAGCTTCCTGTGCATTCGGAAGAAACTTTTTGCTATATTGCAGTCGGAAGGTTTACGAAAGAAAAGGGATTTGAGAGATTGTTGAATGTACACGAGAGATTGATTAATAATGGCTATCATGTTCAATTGTGGCTGATAGGGAAAGGAGATTTGAAAAACCAGCTAGAATCAGTTATTCAAGAAAAAAAGATGCAAAATAGTGTTTATATGTTGGGCTTTCAAGAAAACCCATATAAGTATATGGAAAATGCCGATGCATATGTTTGTTCCTCTTATGTAGAAGGATTAAGTACTACTGTATTGGAAGCATTAATACTAGGGTTGCCAATCGTGACAACGAATTGTCCAGGAATGGAGGAGTTATTGGGGCAAAGCCAATATGGATTAATAACTGAAAATAGTGAACAGGCGCTTTATGAAGGAATGAAAAGCATGGCAGAAAATAAAGAGCTTTATCTAAAATATAAGAAACAAGCGCAGACACGAGGAGAGCAGGTTCATATAGAAAAGAGCATCGCGGAGATTGAGATGCTGCTTGGTTAGGAGAAAATTGTGTATATTATTGTAAATATTGTTTCTGAGAGTCCTCATACAAGTATCTTTTTTGTAGAAATGGAGAAATTAAAAAAACAAGGATTATGTCAAGTAGAATATAAAAAAGTAGAAGAAGGAAAATATCCTACACATCATATGGTAGAGTGTATAGTTGATGGCAAAAAGGTTGCTTTTGATTATTTGGACGGATATAATTTCAAAAATATTGCTGATGCAAGTAAATATATTGAATCATGTGATTTGTACTTTAAGAGATCTTTTTCGAATGAAAAGAATGATGTTCTATTTCCAATGTGTAAAAATAAAATAAGATCATTGGGTTTTAATTTTTATGTTACATGTATTAATAATCCGATTGATTGGAGATATACATCTAAGGGATTTTTACAAGCTATAAGATTGAAAAGAAGAATGGAGTGCTCTATTGATAAATTTGAGCAAAGAGCAAATAGAAAGAAAAAAAATATAAAAATACTTTTTCTTACGCGGTTGTATAAAGGAGAAGATTTGTTAAATAAAATGAGAGCGGAAATTATTCTGAAATTAAAAGAAAAATATCCAAATAATTTTATAGGTGGGTTATATCCAGATGAATTTTCAAAAGAGCTGTATCCGGATTTAGTTGTGGATTCTGACATTTGTGAGAAGCAAAATTATATGAGAATCATGAAAAAATCGGATATTTGCATTGCGACAACAGGACTGCATGAATCCATAGGATGGAAAATGGGCGAGTATGTAGCGGCTGCTAGAGGAATTGTAAGTGAAAAACTTAATTATCGTGTACCTGGTAATTTTAAAGAAGAAAAGAATTATTTAGCATTTTCTAATATTGATGAATGTATTGATGCGGTAGACAGGCTGTATACATCACCAAGCACATTATATCAAATGAAAAAAAATAATGAAAAATACTATAAACGATTTGGCAGACCGGACAAACAGATTTGGAATGCGTTATGTCAAGAGGTTGATTATAAATGAAAAAGAAGTATATAAAGATAAGTTTAAAGAGAATGTTTTTGTCAAAAAACAAAAATAGAAAGAAGGTCATTTTGTTTGATTCATCATTGGATACGTTTAATATTGGTGATCATATTATAATGAGTTATTGTAACAAGATTATGAATCAAATATTTGCGGATAAAGAAAAAAAACACATAACATTTCATGGTACACCATTGGACGAGGATACAAAAGATTTGGCTACATATAAGTATAAATTTATTTGCGGGACAAATGTCCTGTCTCCGAATGTTGAATGGTTTTGTCCCTTTCATACAACACAAAATCTCGAGCAGTACAACGACATATGTTTATTAGGTGTAGGCTGGGGAAAGTATTCGAATCAAACTTCAATTGAATCAAAAGAGTTCTATCGATGTATACTAAGTAAACATTGGCTGCATTCTGTAAGGGACAGATATACAGAAAAGAAATGTTTGGAAATGGGATTTAAAAATGTAATATTTACGGCATGTCCAACCATGTGGAATCTAACACCTGAATTCTGTAAAACAATACCTCATTTCAAAGAAGACCAGGTTGTTTTTGCGTTAACAGATTATGACAAAAATGAAGAGATAGATCGAAAAATGATTCAGATTTTGCGAAAAAATTATCGGAAGCTTTATTTTTGGGCGCAAGGAACAGGGGATGTTCAGTATTTATCAGAACTAGGAGAAAAAACAGAAGATATTGTTATAATTGATAGTTTAGAACAGTACACCAACTTATTAAAAAAACAGAAGATAGATTTTGTTGGAGTTCGTTTACATGCAGGAATTCATGCATTAAATAATCAAAGGAGAACCATTATCATTGCAATAGATAATAGAGCAATTGAAATGGGAAAAGATACAAAATTACCAATTGTATTGAGAGATGAGATAGAAAATAAACTTGAGAAAATGATTAATTCATCTTTTGAGACGAAGATAGAAATACCTACTGATAATATAAATAAGTGGAAGGCGCAGTATGGAGTGTCTGATGGTATCCCGCTCCTTTAAGAAAATGATTAATACCTTGGATCATGGGAGTACAAAGGCAAAGAAAGTAAAAACGGTTGGAACTTACGTTGAAAGAGAAGGAGGGCAATATGGAACTGTCAAGGAAAGATATTAAAATGACGCAGGGACTCGCAATTCTCACGATGGTTTCACTGCATTTGTTTTGCAGATTAGGGACCGATGTGTATGGAACCCCATTGCTTTGGCTGAATTCCACAACGCCAGCAGTGTACATATTGGGTTGGTTGTCAGAAATTTGTATTCCGCTTTACTCTATTTGTAGTGGATATGCGCATTATAAATTGGGGGAGAGTGATGGATTAAACAAGAAACGAATTTGCAATAGGATAATAAAATTTTTAATAAACTTTTGGATTGTTTGTATTCTGTTTGCAGTTATAGGAGTTGTTGCGGGAACGGATCATAGGGTACCGGGTTCCTGTAAAGAATTTTTTGGAAACATGTTCTTTATTAGTACATCATATAATGGGGCATGGTGGTACGTGGATACCTATTTGATTCTTGTTATGCTATCACCTATATTGTATAAGATAACAAAAAAAGTGAATAGTATTGGAATGTTTCTTTTTGTTTCGGGATTTTATCTGATAAAATATGTATTAAATAATTTTGGATATGGATTATCAAGCGAAAATCAAATATCAGACTGGATGATCATGCAATACAATAATCTGACAGGATCAGTCCTTATTTGTTATATTTTTGGTATGCTTTGTGCAAAGACGCAGCTATTTACAAAAGTAAAAGAAAGTTCCTTTATACAAAAAGGGAAAAATCCAGTGGTCCTACTTGTGATGTTGACGATAAGTATTATAACTTATTGTTTGCAAAAGGCACTTATCATGCCATTTTATGGACTAGCCGTTTTTGTTTTATTTAATCTGTGGGAAAAAGGGAAAATAGCAGAAAAAATATGGTTATTTCTAGGAAAACACTCAACTAATATTTGGTTGACACATATGTTTTTCTACTTATATATATTTATTGGAGCAATACAGAGATTGCAGTATCCAGTGCTGATGTTTGGTGGAATGATTGCAGTTTGTGTAGCAGTCTCTGTGGTAATACTGAAGCTGCATGAGATTATTTGCGATAGAAAAGGTAAGAACAGATTGTTTGCATGGAATTAGAGTATTGGGACTCACGATGAAAAAGAATGAAACTTTTGATAATAAGAGAAGAGCTGATGTTTGCGGCAAAAAAGAAAAATATCAGGAAAAATAGGGGGATTATGTAAAAGTAAATTGGTTATAACAGATGCACATTTGCCCTGATTGTAGAAAATATTGAATAAAAATTATTGTATATAAAGGGTTATTATCATTTAAAATTATGTATGCACAAAAAAGGGGCTATAAAAAATATGTATACAGATTTCATGTGGAAAACAGGATTGCCTATTACATGGGAAGAATGATTTCTGAGCAGAAGGGTACAGAGTTTGTGAATTCAAATTATGATGATTTAAAATCCGTATATGCCATATGGATATGTATGGATACGAAAAAATCAGAGAACTCAATAATCGAATTTGGGATGAAATCCAGCCTGATTTATGGTAAATAAGTAAAAGACTGAAAGGAGAAGATAAAAATGCATAGTTTAAAAAGCACAGACGAACGAAATAATGCGATTGATATCCTGAAAATACTCAGTATGGTAATGGTGGTTCTGTTACATTTACGACAATATGGTATTTATAAGGCAGAAGTAGAGCTACATACTCCTATTTATTGGATGGCATTGTTAGTGCGTAGTTTTAGTGTTGTTGCTGTAAATTGCTTTGTCTTGATTTCGGGATATTTTCTATGTGATCAAGTAGTTAAAAAGAGAAAACTATTGAGTCAGTGGATTCAGGTGGAGATGTACTCCGTAGGTATATATCTGGTTTTGTGCATTATTCCCAAAGCAGAAGTAGCTTTTAGTGCGAAAACGTTAGTTCGTCAAATGTTACCTATACTAACAGATCAATATTGGTTTTTTACATGTTATATACTACTGATGTTGCTTGTTCCCTTTTTGAATAAGTTTTTAAATGCTTTAAGTCAGGCAGAATTTCAAAAATGTCTGGCTTTGTTGCTGGTGCTATTTTCGGTAATACCAACTATTAACGTATTTGGCGATTCGTTTGGTATA
>OIXU01000513.1_pt1 | contig 13577 bp, 13 predicted proteins | sample 1587921 | NCBI WGS metagenome assembly OIXU01 (sample SAMN03283238) | human gut metagenome | biome: human-associated habitat; material: feces | host: Homo sapiens | place: Peru | collected 2012
CCCGCCTTTACAACGAGATAGGTATCGACCGCATGGCTCAGGACAAGATTGCCTACTACTTTGAGCAGAGCCGTAAGTATCTTCAGGCTGTGTCGGTGGACGAGAGCCGTAAGGCAGAGCTTGCCGCTTATGCCCAGCGCATGATGAACCGCCAATACTAATCAGCGACGTATGATACAGTTTATTGACACGCACCTGACTGAAAGTAGCTGAAGCCAAGGCACAGCGCCAGCACCAGCAAGATCGCGCCCGCGACCTCGCGGCGGACAGGCCGCTTCTGCTGTTTTTTTGCCGTGCGCTTGCCGCCGGAGGACGTGCGCGAGGCGCTCGCTGACTTTTTGTTTGTTGTGGTGTTTTTTTTCTTCTGTTGTGCCATGATTCACCTCAGAATCAAAAATTAGTGCAGGATCGTGAGCACCAGCGTCAGCACGCCGGCGGCCCAGCAGTAATAGGCAAACGCGCCGAAACGGCCCTTGTCGGCAACATAGCGCAGCAGGCGGATGCTCGCATAGCCCGACAAGACGTTGACCGATTGCGGCGTAAGGCCGAGATGCCCCATGACGGGGACGCCTGCATCGACTAATCGCCGCACGACGCCCAAAACTCGGCTTCCACCTTCGAGTTTAACGGCATGAGCGCCCGTTTCTTTGAGGATCCGAATGCCATTGCGAACGCCGTCTTCGTCGCTAACTTGGTAGCTTCCAAACGGCATATCGACGACGACAAAGGGCGATGAACACCCGCGCATGACGCAACGCGCGTGATAAATGACGTCGTCGACGGTGACGCCAAGCGTCGAACTGCCACCTTGCATGACGTTGCCGAGGCTATCGCCGACGAGGATCATATCGATACCGGCTTCTTCGACAAGCGCCGCCATCGTGTAGTCATAGCTGGTCACCATGGTAACCTTACCGCCCTCGTCAACTTTCTTCTTGAGCGTCAAAACGGTGTTCTTTGCCATATATGCTCCTCTTTACGGTCTCGGCGCGCGAGGGACAACCACGCGCGCCGAAGGCACCGAATATTCCGTTTCATTCTACTACGCAGGCCGATTCATACTCCGAAAGCATGGCAAGAACACGACACCCGCGCCCCGCGCACGACTCGCTTTTCTAAACAAGCGAAAGGGCGTGCTCGATATCGGCAATCAGATCCTGCGAGGACTCGAGGCCGCAGGACAGGCGCACCATATCGGGGCTGATGCCACAGGCCTCAAGCTCGGCATCGTTCATCTGGCGATGCGTGGCGTTAGCAGGATGCAAGCAGCAAGTGCGGGCGTCGGCCACGTGCGTGGCAATCTGGGCGAGCTTGAGGCTCTTCATAAAGGTCTCGGCCGCCGCACGACCACCGGTAAAGCCAAAGCTCACGACGCCGCAGGTACCGTTGGGCATGTACTTCTGAGCCATGTCGTAGTACTTGTCGCCCTCCAGGCCCGGATAGCTCACGAAGCGCACTTTGGGGTGGCCCTGCAGGAACTTGGCGACCGCCAGACCGTTCTCGCAATGGCGCGGCATACGCACGTGCAGGCTCTCGAGCGAGCTGTTCAGGAAGAATGCCGCCTGCGGGTTCTGCATGGGGCCAAGATCGCGCATGAGCTGCGCGGTAGCCTTGGTAATAAAGGCGCCCTCGCGGCCGAACTTCTCGGCATAGGTCACGCCGTGGTAGCTCTCGTCGGGCGTGGTGAGACCCGGGAACTTGTCCGCATGGGCCATCCAGTCAAACTGACCGTGGTCGACGATCACGCCGCCGAGGTAGGCAGCATGGCCATCCATGTACTTGGTGGTGGAGTGCGTGACGATGTCGGCGCCCCACTCAAAGGGACGGCACATCACGGGCGTCGGGAAGGTGTTGTCGACCATCAGCGGCACGCCGTGGTCGTGCGCGGCCTTGGCAAAACGCTCAATGTCGAGCACAGCCAGCGCGGGATTGGCAATGGTCTCGCCAAAGACGAGCTTGGTATTGGGCTCAAATGCTGCCTCGAACTCCTCGTCGGTGCAGTCGGGGGCAACGAACGTGCAGGTCAAACCCATGCGCTCCATGGTATGGGCGAGCAAGTTGTACGTGCCACCGTAGATGGCAGAGCTCGCGACCACGTGATCGCCGGCGCCGGCCACGTTAAAGATCGCGAGGAAGTTCGCGGCCATGCCCGAGCTCGTGAGCATCGCAGCGGTGCCGCCCTCCATCTCGCAGATCTTGGCGGCAACCAGGTCGCACGTGGGATTCTGAAGGCGGCTGTAGAAGTAGCCCGACTCCTCCAGATCGAATAGCTTGCCCATGTGCTCGGACGTGTCGTACTTCCACGTGGTGGACTGGTAGATGGGCACCTGGCGCGGCTCGGCATCTCCCGGGTGATAGCCGCCCTGAACACACGTCGTACCGATGGTCTGCTCGCTCATATCTGACTCCCTTGCTCGGGTTTTGTTTTATTCGGTTCACGATACCGCTCCCGCGCACCCCTCTCAACCCATCCCCCAAGTAGGTTATGAGACAAATTAATCAGTTTTGTTTGTCCCAAATCTGAAAGGAAGTGTTCGATGGCGAAAAACATTGAGATATGCATTGGGGTCTCGGTGGTCACAAGCGTCGGCAAGGGTACCATAGGCGGGTACACCACACTCAAGGAGAGACTCATGAAACAGATCGATACCGCTCAACTCGACATCGCTGCCTGCCAGGCCCAGGCTGCCGAATACCACGCCCGTGGCTTTAACTGCGCGCAGGCCGTCGCCTGCACGCTCGCGCCCGCTGTCGGACTCGACCCCGAGACCTCCTTTACCCTCACCGAGGGCTTTGGCGCCGGCATGGGCGGCATGACCGAAACCTGTGGTGCCATCTCGGGCGCCGTGGCCGTCATGGGCTTTGTGATGAGCGACGGCATGGAAAACCCCAAGACCAAGGGCCAGACCTACAAGCTGTCGCGCGAAATCGCCAAGCGTTTTGGCGAGAAGAACACGACGACCGTCTGCGGCACGCTCAAGGGCATCGGATCGAACAAGGGTCCGCTCCGCAGCTGCCCCGGCTGCATCGACGATGCCATCGAGATCGCCTGCGATGTGCTAAAGCAGCTCGCCGAGTAAACGGCAGCAACATAAAACGACGGCCGGCGCGCTTGGGATCCATCCAAAAGCACGCCGGCCGTCGCCGTCAGAACTCGGCAAATTCGGGAGCGCCGACCTCGATCTCCTCGCGCCCCGCCATAAGCTCGCGCATCTTAGCGCAAAACGGCTCCTGCTCCCCCGCCTTAAACACCAAATGAATCGTCACGGCATCCGCGTAATCGGTATCCGAAACCTTGGCACCCGAACCCTGCGCCAAACGAAGCACCTGCTCATACTGCGGATAGGCCACATGCACGTCAACCGGTACGACACTCGTCATCTCAACGATCTGCCCAGCCTCCCGAGCGGCCGCCACCGCCGCCTGCGTCGCCGCGGTATAGGCGCGCACTAATCCACCAGGCCCCAATAGCGTGCCGCCAAAATAGCGCGTCACTACGCAGCAAACATTTTTGAGCCCTGCGCCGCGCAACACCTCGAGCGTCGGCATACCGCTCGTGCGGCTCGGCTCACCGTCATCGCTCTGGCGCTCGCGTCCATCGACCAAAATCCAAGCGGGCACATTATGTCGAGCATCGTAATGGCGCTTGCGAACCATCTCGATAAAGGCATTCGCCTCATCCTCGGACTCGATATGGACCAGCTGGGCAATAAACCGGCTCTTGCGGTCCACAAACTCGCCCGAAGCCTCAATATTCGATTGCAGAGTAAAATAGCTGTCCAACAAAGCCCCTCAACAGAACAAAGCACGTCAACAAACAGCCTCAATAATACGGCAAAGACTACGCCGGTTGTCAGGGTAACAAAAATGCCAAGTGGGCCTATAAGCCGGGTTCTGTCGTGAACGGTCATTTATCTTGTCTGCACGTTACCGTGCAGCTCCACGCACGCTACCCGAACGCGGACCGGGCCGGCCCATAGCGTTCCTATTCGCGCTTGCTCCGGATGGGGCTTGCCAAGCCGCCGTGTTGCCACGACGCTGGTGGTCTCTTACACCACCGTTTCAGCTTTTCCCTTTACGCCTTGCGGCGCAGGTGGGAGTCTTCTTTTCTGCGGCGCTTTCCGTCGGATCACTCCGCCCGGCCGTTAGCCGGCATCCCGCCCTCTGGAGCCCGGACTTTCCTCACGCGTGCTGCAAGCAGCACATCGCGCGACCGTCTGGCCCACTCAGCAGTGCAAGAGTGTAGCACACCGTTGCCGCAGGCAATGGCACAACACAAGCGTTCGACACGATAAACCAAGAACCATCCATGCAGTACAATAGGGCTGTCGATGGGCAACGTCGTCAGTCGAGACGCGACCGCGCTCCGCACCCCTCCGTCTACTCGGTGTGTTCCCGCCTCCTCCCCGAGGCGGGATGTCGGCATTTTTTAAGCCGTAATAACTCAATAGCTAACGGACGGCCTAGGCCGCAATCTACCATCTCGTTCGCAAAACAAAAAGGGACCCGTCCATTACGGACGGATCCCTTAAAACAAGTGATCGTCAAACCGATTTACTCGGCGTCGGTCTCCTCGTCCTTCTTCTCGGAAGGCAGCGGGGTGACCTCGATCTCGACGCCCAGAGTCTCAGCAGCGGACTTCATGGACAGGGAGATACGACGACGGTCGAGGTCGATCTCCATGACCTTGACCTGAACCTTGTCGCCCACGTGGGTGACCTGAGAAGGCTGATCGACGTGCTTGTTGGCCATCTCGGAGATGTGCACCAGGCCCTCGATGCCCTCGCCCAGGTCGACGAAAGCGCCGAACGGGACAAGCTTGGTCACAGTGCCCTCGACGATAGCGCCGACGGGGTACTTCTTGACCAGTGCGCGCCACGGATCCTCGGTGGTCTGCTTGAGACCCAGGGAGATGCGCTCGCGGTTGAGATCGACGTCGAGAACCTCGACCTCGACCTCCTGGCCGACCTTGACAACCTCGGAAGGATGGTTGACGTGGTTCCAGGAGAGCTCGGAGATGTGGATGAGGCCGTCGATACCGCCGAGGTCGACGAAGGCGCCGAAGTCGACGATGGAGGAAACGGTGCCCTGGAGACGCATGCCAGACTTGAGCTTGGACAGGATCTCGGAGCGCTCGGCCTTACGGGACTCCTCGAGCACGACGCGACGGGAGAGGACAACGTTGTTGCGGTTGCGGTCCATCTCGATGACGCGGGCCTCGATGCGGGTGCCCATGTAGGAGGTGAGGTCCTTGACACGACGGAGGTCGACGAGGGAAGCGGGCAGGAAGCCACGCAGGCCGATGTCGAGGATCAGGCCGCCCTTGACAACCTCGATAACCTCGCCCTCGACGTTCTCGCCGGAGTTGAACTTCTCCTCGATGCGGTTCCAAGCACGCTCGTACTCGGCACGCTTCTTGGACAGGACCAGACGACCGTCCTTGTCCTCCTTCTGGAGAACCAGAGCCTCGATGGGATCACCGAGTGCAACGATGTCTGCAGGGTTAGCGTCCTTGCGGATGGACAGCTCGCGGACCGGGATAACGCCCTCGGACTTGAATCCGATGTCAACGAGCACCTCGTCATGCTCGATCTTAACGACAGTGCCGTTAACGAGATCGCCCTCATCAAAGTCGGTAATCGTACCGTCGATGAGGTTGTTCATCTCCTCCTCGTTGACATCGTCAAGAGAGAAAATGGACGAGTTCTGAATCTCACTCAAAGGTGGACCCCTTTCGAACTACGGGGCCCCGATTGCTAGGACCTACAGAAGGGTGCGACAAGCACACAACGTTTAGGAACACTCGGGAGCCGACAGATACTAATGTGATGCTTATGCAATCACGTTCGTATAGGTTACGGGGAAACGACTTCGATTTCAAGCGTGAACTGCGTTTTTTTACTCGTGTGGAGACTTTTTCGTAATCTTATGGACAGCCGTCTTCACAACTTGACGATAAGCGGATAGAGATACGGCTTTGGAGTAAAGTATCCGGAGCCAACGATTCTGGAACGGTTTTTCGAGAAAGGTGCCCGCGTGCTCAAAGCAGTCGTTTTCGATATGGACGAGACGCTTCTTAGCATCAACCTCAATGCGTTCATCCTTCGCTATTTTAAGGATGTCTCGTCGATGCTCGCGGATATCGGACGTCGCAGCCGCGGTGGCACGATGGCACGCCTGGGTACCATTTTGGTCGACCTCAACGCCAACCGTCGCAGTGGCACGGACAATCGCACCAATCTTGAGTTTTATCAGACCGAGGTCGAGCGCAGATGCGGCATTTGCCTCTCGGACCCCCTCATCAACGAGGCGTTTACCTACTACGAGTGCGAGATTCTGCCGTTCAAAAACGACGACATGATCAACGCGAAGGCCATGCCCGGCGCGCACGCCGCACTCCAGGCCGTGCAGGACGCAGGGCTGCGCTGTGCACTCTTCACCAATCCCAGCTTTCCCCAGGGTGCCATCGAGTGTCGCATGGGCTGGGGCGAGTTGAGCGACGTCCCCTTTGAACTCGTGACGCACATGGGAAACGCCACCCGCTGCAAGCCCGATGCCACGTATTACCTGGAGCAGTTGCAGGTGATGGGACTCGAGCCGCACGAGGTCCTCATGGTGGGCAACGATCCCAAGCGTGACTTCCCCAGCCCCGACTGCGGCATCCAGACCGCCTACGTGGGCCAGGGAAAACCGAGCCGAGCCACCTGGCGCGGCACCATGGAAGACTTCGCCCGCAACTTCAACGCCGTAGTAGAAGCCTTCTACGAACACCAAATAGCCGACGAACTGTCGTAGGGCTCTGCAACGAAGAGGCTTGGGACAAAATAATCAGTAGTATTTGTCCCAAGCCCGTCGCAGCTTGAAAGGGCGCTCTATCCCCTAGCAGTCGACTTGAGTTTTGCCGATCATGATGTTGAGAATCTCGACGTCGGTATCTTTCATGCCCACGCGGCCCACGTAGCCCATGCTGGCGATCGTCTGCTCGACGGTATCCTGAATCAGGCCCTCGCCGGCACGGAAGCCACGGCCCTGCATGGCCATATCGTGGCCCAGAATCGCCGCATCCACAGCAGCCGAAATCTTGGCGGCACAGCTGGCCTTGGCGCCGTCGCACACGATGCCGCCCACGTTACCGAGCGTGTTGGAGACCGTCGCACCGATCTGCTCACGCGCGCCACCGCACAGCCAGGTAATCGCAGCGCCAGCACCGCAGGCGGCGCAAATGGCGCCGCAAAACGCCGAAAGCGCACCAATATAGCTCTTAATATGCACGGCAATAAGGTCGGACAGCATCACGGCGCGCACCAGACGCTCATGGTCGCAACGCAGGTACTCGGCATATTCCATGACGGGCAGCGCGCAGGTAATGCCCTGGTTGCCCGAGCCGCACACGATGGCGACCGGCAACGCGCAACCGTTCATGCGGGCATCGGATCCGGCCGCAGCGCGAGCGCGAGCGCGGCAGGCGACATCGTCGGCGCGAGCCCCCAACAGCGTACGCCCCACCTCGGCGCCCCAAGCGTGCGCCAGGCCCTCGGCGCTGATGGCGCCGTTCAGCTCGATCTGGCGCTCAACGGCAGCGCGAGCGCCCTCAATATCGCCGTCCTCGATAAAGTCGATGACGGACTCGATCGACATGGGCGTGTCGGCGCTATCGGCAGCACGCTCGGCCACCACGCGCTCGGCGCAGGCGGCGCACTCCCCCGCCGACTTACCGCACACTGGAATGCCGTCGAGCGTATGACAGGTAACATTGGTGTGGTGGTCGGTAATCTCAACAACCGCGGTATGTCCCTCTGCCGTGGCGGTCACCTTGATATACAGGTTCGGTACACCCTCGACAAGCGACACATCGCAGTAGCCGGCATCCGCCAGAAGCTCTCTCACGCGAGCGCGGTCCTCATCGTTAACGCTCTCGAGCACCTCGAGCGCACTTTTTGCATCGCCGCCCACGGCACCCAGCACCGCGGCCGCCTCAATGCCATGCATGCCGCCCGAATTGGGCACGGTCACGCTCTTCACGTTCTTGATAATGTTGCCCGAACAGGCAATGTCCATATGCTCGGGTTCGCAACCGAGCGTCTGACTCGCGAGTGCCGCCGCATAGGCAACGGCAATGGGCTCGGTGCAGCCGAGCGCGCAGACAAGTTCGCGGTTCAAAACATCACAAAACGCGGCATCGCGGGCGGAATCGACGGACATAAGCATCTCCTGTATACATAACGAGGTGGTTCTTATTCATATTCAACTTCTTCATTTGATACCAAGGCGCAAAAAACCGCAACCCGGGTTCCGGCAGACGGCAGTTAGGGACAAACTGGCGGCAATTATCTTGTTGAACTGATGTTCAAGACTGATAAAGCGTTTGACCAAAAAACGCTCGATCGTTTAGGCAAAAGTCGCGCTATCATGCAGTCGAACGCGGTAAAAACCTTTAGCAATTCCGCCGCACGGACCAGAGAGGAACCATCCATGAAGATCGGTATCGGTAACGACCACGCCGCCGTCGAGCTCAAGAACATCATTTCCGAGCACCTGAAGGAGCGCGGCTGCGAGGTCGTGAACTTTGGCACCGACACCTCCGAGAGCTTCGACTACCCCATCGCCGGCTACAAGGTGGGAAAGGCAGTTGCTAACGGCGATGTCGACCTGGGCATCCTGATCTGCGGCACTGGCGTCGGCATCAGTCTGGCTGCCAACAAGGTCGAGGGCGTGCGCGCCGTCGTGTGCTCCGAGCCCTTCAGCGCCAAGCTCTCGCGTATGCACAACAACACCAACGTGCTCGCCTTTGGCGCCCGCGTCGTGGGCTCCGAGCTCGCCAAGATGATCGTCGACGAGTGGCTCGATGCCGAGTTTGAGGGTGGCCGTCACGAGCGTCGCGTCAACCTCCTCAACGAGATCGACCAGACTCGCGGCCTTAAGGTCGTCGATGAGGCTTAAAGCACACAACGCCACAAGCTAGCAGCAAGGGGCCCGCTCGGAACACACATCCGAGCGGGCCCCTTAGTAGATTTCTAGGCATGTCCCAAAAATCTACCGGCATAAAAAAGAGCGCCGCGGATGGAGTTCCGCGACGCCCAAGCCACACGCTAACAGCTTTAAGGAGTCAAAGCTGGTTTAGCCAAAGAAGCGCTTGATCTCGATCTCGGCGTTCTCCAGGCAGTCGGAGCCATGGATCACGTTGGCGTTGACATCGACGGCAAAGTCGCCGCGGATGGTGCCGGGGGCGGCATCAAGCGGGTTGGTAGCGCCCATGAGGGTGCGCATCTTGGAGACGGCAGAAAGACCGGAAACGACCATCTTGACGACCGGACCGCTCGTCATAAAGTCGCAAAGGCCGCCAAAAAAGGGCTTGTCGGCCAGGTGAGCGTAGTGCTCCTCGACGGTAGCGCGCTCGAGCGTGGTCATCTCCATGCGCTCGATGACAAGGCCGCTGCGCTCAATGCGAGCAACGATCTCGCCGATCTTGCGATCGCGCACGGCGTCGGGCTTAATCATGATGAAGGTCTTCTCGATAGCCATAAGGTAGCCTTTCAAGTAGGTTCGCGCGTGCCCAAGTCCCATTCCGGCACCCGCCTGGACTGCATCGTAACAGAGTTTTAGCTGCAGTTAAACAAAAAGCTGTTTATTGAATCGCTACAATTTATTGAAGCGTTCCATATGTGTCACTTCTGTTTCGAAGCCCGCTTAGAGTACCATCCGCTCCGCCACCAACTGCACCGAACCGAGCAGACGGTCGGTTGCCGCCCGTGAACGTACCCCCTTCACAACCTGCCCAAAGGTCCTACAGAAGTTCTCGACAAGCCCCTCCCCCATGGCAACAAAATACGGACGTCCGCATCGGCGGACGCCCGTAAAAGCAAAAACGGCTTATTAGTAAATGGTCGAAAGGACTCCCGCCAGGCCCTTAGTTTGCGCCACGACCCATCTCGACGACCTTGGTCAGCGATCCAAACGCGCCTTCATCGGCAGCAAGCTGTGCCTCGGCGCGCTCCAGCTGCACGGCAACGGCGGCAGGAGCAGTGCCGCCCTCGGTCGTACGCGCGGCGACAATCGACGGGATGTCGAGCGCCTCGGTAATATCGTGCTCAAAGAGCGGGTTTGCTTCCTGAAACACCTCAAACGGCAGATCCTCAAGATTGCAACCGCGCTTCTCGCACATCAGGACCAGGTGACCCACCACGGCGTGTGCCTCGCGGAACGGCAGGCCGCGCTTTGCCAGGTAATCGGCAACGTCGGTGGCCGCCAGGTGACCAACGCCGCACTCGCGCGCCATGGCATCCTCGTTGACGGTCCAGGTCGAGATCATGCCGGCCATAACGGACAGACACTGCATGAGGGTATGGGCGGTATCGAGCGCGCCCTCCTTATCCTCCTGCAGATCCTTGTTATAGGCGAGCGGCAGGCCCTTCATGGTCACGAGCAGCTGCACCAGGTTGCCGTACACGCGACCGCTCTTGCCGCGGATGAGCTCGGCAAAGTCGGGGTTCTTCTTCTGTGGCATGATGGAAGAGCCGGTGGAGTACGAGTCGGACAGCGTGATGAAACCGAACTCGGAGCTCGACCACAGCACGATCTCCTCGGAAAGACGCGACAGGTGCATGGCCATGACGGAGCCGGCGTAATGCAGATCGAGCAGGAAATCACGGTCGGAAACCGCATCGAGCGAGTTGGAAATCACACCCGCAAAGCCAAGCTCGGCAGCCGTCATCTGGCGATCGAGCGGATAGCTCGTACCGGCAAGCGCGGCAGCACCCAGCGGGCAGTTGTCGGCAGCATCAAAGGCGGCCTTCAGGCGCGTAAAGTCGCGCGCGAACATCCAGGAATACGCCAGCAGATGATGCGATAACAACACAGGCTGGGCGTGCTGCATGTGCGTGTAGCCGGGAAGAATGACCTTGTCGTACTTCTTAGCCGCATCCACCAGCACATGGCGCAGCGAAAGATTGGCCTCCATAAGCTCCTTGGCCAGCGCCTTGACGCCCAGGCGGGTATCGGTCGCCACCTGGTCGTTGCGCGAACGGCCGGTGTGCAGGCGCTTACCCGCCTCGCCGATGCGGCGCGTCAGCTCGCTCTCGATGGACATATGAATGTCCTCGTCGTTGATGTCGAAGGTAAAGTTGCTGGCATCGATATCCTGCTCGATTCCGCTCAGGCCCTCGGCAATCGCTTGCTCATCCTCGGCACTAATGATGCCCTGGGCGGCCAGCATCTTGGCATGGGCCTTAGAGCCGGCAATATCCTGCTTATAGAGATGCTTATCGACCGGCAGCGACGCGCCAAACTCCTGCGTGACCTCGGCCACGCCCGCCTCAAAACGACCACCCCAAAGAGCCATGGGACCGTCCCCTTTCATCAGATACCAAAACATCGGCGAACAAAGCGCTACGCCATGCCGCTAAAGCGATTTATCAATTGCTAGTTTTGCACATCCCCCGCCACGCGCGGAGCTGACAGGCTAAATAGCGAAGAAGTGACGCACCTGGCACTTGGCGCCCATCGACTCCCTCCTGAGGTTGCCCTGCGAACCGTCAATCCAAGCCTTCAGGCTCATGGGGACCTCCTCCACCTTGGCGGTATCGAGCTCAGGGGAAAGAGAAAGCAGGGCATGGGCAATAGCGTTGAACATAATAGGTACTCCTCAGTTATATATAGGCACAAGGCCGTCAAATTGATAGAAAGAGCCCCGCCGGACAACCCCGGCGGGGCTCGGACTCAGCCGCAGATGCGGCGTCATATATGCGGGCGGAACGTAGGGGCCACCGATGTTAAGAAGTGTCAGCAAGCATAACGAAAGGTAGGGACCCCATGCGCCCGTTATGTATCACGCGGATGGGCCGCGCGGATACCAAGGAAAGGAAAGAAGCCTTATGCCTGGGCGGCAGCGGAGCTGGGACCTTGGACCTTAGCCCACGTCTTGAGCGACAGCGTGTCGATCTCGATAAAGCCGGCGCTGGCCTTCTCGTCAAACGTGGTGTCACGGTCGTAGGTAGCCAGACCGTAGTCGTAGAGGCTAAAGGGGCTCTTGCGGCCGACGACGTGGCAGTTGCCCTTAAAGAACTTCAGACGGACGGTGCCGGTCACGAACTTCTGGGTATCGGCCATAAAGGCATCGAGCGCGTTCTTGAGCGGGCTGTACCACTGGCCGTTGTACACGGCGGTGGCCCAATCCTGCTCGAGCTTGATCTTGGTCTTGAGCAGGTCGCCCTCGACGCAGATGTCCTCGAGCGCCTTATGGGCGGTGATGAGCGTCAGGGCGCCGGGAACCTCGTAGCACTCGCGGCTCTTGAGGCCGACGAGGCGGTCTTCGATCATGTCGATGCGACCAAAGCCGTGGCTACCCACGATCTCATTAAGCGCGGCGATGAGGTCATACAGCTTCATGCGCTGGCCGTCGATGGAGACGGGCAGACCCGCCTCGAAGCCAATGACGACATCGCGGGCCTCGTCAGGAGCGTCCTCGGCGTTGACGGTGAGCGACCAGGCTCCGTCGGGCGCGGAGTTCCACGGATCCTCGAGCACGCCGCACTCGATGGCACGGCCCCAGAGGTTGTCGTCGATGGAGTAGGGCTTCTTGTGCGTGACGGGCACCGGCACGTCGTGGGCGGCGGCCCACTCCATCTCGGAGTCACGGGTGGTCAGATCCCACACGCGGACCGGGGCGATGATCTCGAGCTCGGGGTCGAGGGCGCGGATACAGGTCTCAAAGCGCACCTGGTCGTTGCCCTTGCCGGTGCAACCGTGGGCCACGTACTTGGCGCCGTACTGGTGGGCGATGTCAACGAGGTGCTTGGAGATCAGCGGGCGAGAAAGGGCAGAGAGCAGCGGGTAGACCTTCTGGTACTTGGCGTTGGCCTTGATGGCGTGCGAGAGGTACTTCTCGGCGTACTCCTCGCGCATGTCGACGGCCTCGGAGTGGATGGCGCCCATGTCGAGGGCCTTCTTCTCGATCCAAGTGAGGTCCTTCTCGTCCTGGCCAACGTTGCCGCAGATGGCGATGACGTCGAGGTTCTTCTCCTCCTGCAGCCACTTGACGATAACGGACGTGTCAAGACCACCGGAGTACGCCAGGACGAGACGATTCTGATCGCTCATGGTTTCCCTTTCTAACATCCAACGTTATTCATCAGTATATGCACAGCTCTGTATATTTATGCATATTTGGTGCGTCGTGTCCACTATGTGGCTATTCACGCTTTGGAAGCGACATCAAGCAGCCATTGCGCACGCCGTTTGGCGACATCATCCTCGGAGCAGATAACCATGACCGTGTCATCTCCGGCGATGGTGCCAAGCACGCCTTCGATGGGCTGCTTATCGATGACGCTGGCCACATATTGCGCGGCGCCGGATGGCGTGTGCACGACCACGAGATTACGTGCCGCGGCCACGGATGTGACCAGTCCGGACAGTACCCGGCTAATCTGCTGCTCGGTTTTGGCGTCCGGGTTAGAAGCCGGATGTTCATCAATGTTCTGTTTGCCGACGGCGTAGGCCACGGTTCCGTCGGCAAGACGGGTCTTCGTGGCGTGAATCTCATCGAGATCACGGCTCAGCGTGGCCTGCGTCACCTCGAT
>OIXU01000517.1_pt1 | contig 13461 bp, 13 predicted proteins | sample 1587921 | NCBI WGS metagenome assembly OIXU01 (sample SAMN03283238) | human gut metagenome | biome: human-associated habitat; material: feces | host: Homo sapiens | place: Peru | collected 2012
ACATCACCCTTCCGAAAGTCCAGGCCTTGGCAAAGGCCGCGGATGACTGCTGGCACGCCATTCTTGACATGGACATTGACCGCTTCGCCGCCGCCTACCGGGCGTCGTTCGAGGCTCAGGTCGCTATGTTTCCGGGGATGGTCAACCCGACATCATGCTGAGGAGACGTCCCCGATGGCTCGTCCTCACATATTCAAAAAGACGCCGCCGGGATTGCCGACGGACTTTCAGGACAACCATCCGAGAAGTCTTCCGACGTGCCTTCCGAGAAGTCTTCCGACGTGCCTTCCTGCGTGCATTCCGAGAGGGCTTTTCTTCCGTCAGTACAGGAATATATTGACAAATATTCCCGGATGCCGGGTGTCCTCGCCTGGAAGATGCCCGGCGCCGGCGGTGGCGGCTACCTCGTCCTCGTCTGCACCTCTCGCCACACCTTCCCGGACAGAGCCATCGAGATCACCGTCAGGCGCGGGGGAATGTGACTTGTCGCGCGCACGCTCACGGCTTCCGCTTCCTGATATTCATTGACCAAAGCCCTCGTGTCTCCTTTCCCGTGAGCGAGAAACCCTTATTTGCTCACGAATGAGGCTTCGGTTCCGCTGTCGTGAGCGAGAAGCCCTTATTTGCTCACAGAAGCCTCATATTCAATGCCCTGGTGCGCGGAAAGAAGCAATGCGCGCACGGCTTACAATAAAACCACAAGCAAAATGAAAAGATATTGCCAAACCCTCGACCTTGTCGGTGATGACCGGATGATTGAGAACTATATAGACGCCCACCGCCATGTCTGGCCCGAGATTCAGGAGGGTATCCGCTCAGTCGGCATCCTTGACATGCAGATCTACCGCCTTGAACGCCGGGTCTTCATGATCATGGACACCACAGATGACTTCGACTTCGTCAAGGACAACGCCCGTCTCGCCACCCTGCCCCGCCAGGCAGAGTGGGAAGCCTACGTCGCCCGCTTCCAGGGCTGCGACCCCTCCATGACCTCCACCCAGAAGTGGTACCTCATGGAGAAGATCTTCCAGCTGGATCCTTCGGCAACCACGTCTGAAGGGCAGCGACCGGCAGAAGGATAAGTCTGGCCAAATGAATATGCTCCCTCGTGCGCAGGATGGCCGGTTTCGCTCACGGGAGGCTTTCGATGGTCACAAGTCAATAGTTTCTTAACATTTGTTCCACATCACGAGTTTCCTTTCCGGACTCATGAGTTTGGAAGCATTCATATTCATTTGTATTTCTGGTTATTTGCAGATGTATGAATGCTTTTTTTATTCCCTTAATTCGGGAAAATGCATTATATTTGTATGTCTTGTTCCTGCGGGTCCTGTTGTTGAACATATCGTTCAATTCATCTAGTTTGCTGTTGAGCTCATCATAGGAGAAGAATGTGTCACGACAGATACGGCTGTAGTAGTACCTGTATGTCTGGTAGACAAGGCTTTCGGCTGGACCTTTGTCCCGTGGCTTGATAGGGTGGACGATTCATGAAGAAGTATTATCATCTGCACGAGGAATACCTTGCGACGTTAAAAAGCGAAATTATGATGGAAATTGACAAGAAGTTTATCACGAAGTTGCTCTCCGAGGCTGCGGAAAATCCACGGCTTCGTCAGAACTATGACCTGCGCACATCCTCCGACGACAACAGCCAGCGTATGCTCAATGCTCTTCTTCCTGGCACTGTGGTTCCTATCCATCGGCACCCGAACAGCACCGAGAATGTCCTACTGCTTCATGGAAAATTGGTCGAGGTCCTTTACGAGGAAGCGAGACCTGGAGATGGCATTGAACAGAAGCAGGATATGGCAATTGGGCGTCGCCTCCATGAAACGGCACGCATTGTCATGGACCCGTCCTCCGGCAATTACGGCTGCGTCGTCCCCGCCGGTGTCTGGCACACGGTCGAAGTCCTGGAGCCGTCCGTCATCTATGAAGCCAAGGACGGGAAGTACGGCGAAGACGGGAGCGAGACGGTGTGAGTTTTGGGGTGGTGGTGATCTATGATTTCCAGTGTAAATGTCGGAAACGTGTCGGAAAGCTTGTCGAAATCGCCAGGCGCAATCTCCAATTGTTGAGTCATTACGAAGGCGACGCGCTCGCCGCCCCGTTCTGCTACATCTGACACTTCTTATGGAAACGGATACAGATTTGCATGATGTGGTTTCAGATGTCGTGTCTGATTGATATTGTCTCGGTGACAGATCGTAGGCTTTTGTCCACGGCGGAAGTCTCGGTGAACTCAGCAGGCGCGCCAATTGAGGTCACGGGAGCGGGTGTTGAAGTCTCGACACCGCTACCATATAACCTGGCGATGCGAGCAAAAAAAAGTCGGATGTCTGTCGGGCGTTAAAAATCGGTCCCTGAATACAGGGACCGATTCAAGATTAAGATTTTAGCTTACAAACTCTACCATTTAATCGGATAGATAGGATTTACCGGTACAAGTGGGCCATTCACATAAAAATTAGCTCCAAACTGCGTGTTGCAGCCATGACAAAGTGGTACGATATACCACTCATTGCCGCCATTAACAATTTGTACATGCGCTCCATCAGTGGCTGTTTTATAACACCCAATCCGATGGCAAGTTCCAGCTGGTAAGCCTGTCCTCTTTTCCCAGTAATCAAGCCAAGAAGAATAACCGGCAGGTATAGGACTTCCTCCCTGCCTCAAATTACGCACATAATATTGCGCCATATTATAATCACCCCATATTAGCTTGCGGTTTCTGCAGCCTGTCATTTTATTGTTAAGACGAAGTTGACAGTGACTTCAAACCCACTGCCATCAACAATTAAACCGAATAAAGAATTGCGTCATTTTGTCAGTTTGTTTCGTAATTAGACTGTCATATTTGCAAAATCCGAAATAAAGTCACAATAAATTACCTGTTCTATTCAAAATTTTAAAGAATAATCACTACCTTAGCCGAAAATTTCGGACGCACTATGATACAGGAACTCAAATTCAAGAACTTTTTGTCATTCAGGGACGAGGCCGTTTTCAGTTTCGAGCCCACAAAGGACGAACCTGCCAACCGAGTAGCCATAATGAAAGATGGTACAAAGCTGCTCCGCTTCACCGTTGTATTCGGAGCCAACGCCTCCGGAAAATCCAACTTCCTTGAAGCCATTGACTTCCTGCGCCGATTCTGGACTCTGGTACCAAGCCGAAACGACCTCTCCACAAGAGTGGTTCCATTCCTTCTTGATAAGAACACCCCATCTGAGGATAGTACATTCGAGATGCGATTCTACGTGGGCGATGTCCGCTACTGGTACAAACTCAGCCTGAACAAAGAGCGTGTATCATACGAATCCCTCTACTTCTACGATTCTGTGCAACCAACCCGAATCTTCTCCCGCGAATATGTTGACGGCCAGTCCATCATCAAATTCAATCCTGCCGCCACAAAGCTCAAAGCCGCAGAGATTGATGCCATCAATCTCAACTGCTGGAAGAATATGTCTTTCTTCGCCTCTATGGCTAAGGTGAATATGTCCATAGATAAGGTCAGCGATGTCATCCGCTGGATCAATGAAAAGCTTATGCCCGGCATCAACCGCAGCACGGAACTCTCCAGCTTCGCAAAAGAGAAGATGCTGAAGGACGAAGATTTCCGGAATTATCTCACTTTATTCATCAAAACCGCTGATCTAAGAATCGCCAATGATGAAGTTAAGGAAACTCCACAGCCATTGACTGAGCAGCAACTTAAGAGGATTGCTGAGGCCCCATTCATTGATGACAAGCAAAAATCTGTCATTCTATCCAGCAGAACTATCAGCGACATCGACACCGGCTTTAGAGTCCGCGTCAAGAACTCACGCGGAGAAGAAGAATACATACTTCCGGAGGACAGGCAGTCTTCCGGAACGACCCGCGTCATCGAGATTGAAGCCGCCATCTACACCGCCATTAGGGAGCAGGCCTTCCTGCCGGTGGATGAGATCGAGTCCTCGCTACACCCGTCTCTTCTGGACTTCGTGCTCAACGAGTTTCTAAAAGTAAACGACAACAACCGTTCACAACTGCTCGTCACCACCCACTACGACCCGTTGCTTGATAGCCTGGACGTGAACGACCTCTTCGGCAAAGACTCTGTCTGGTTTACGGAGAAGAAGGAAGACGGAAATACCGAGCTCTACCCCCTGACCGATTTCAAAGGGCTTGGCAAACTGTCCTCCATCCGCAAATCCTACAAGAACGGCCAGTTCGGCGCCATTCCGGAAATCTATATCTAAGGACTATGGCAAGAATCAGAAAAGAACGCGAGCTAAAGCGTTCGCGAATAACGGTGATAGGAGAGGGACTCACCGAGCGCTGGTACTTTGAACATCTCCGCACGCTCAAAGGCTACCACTACGACTCCAAGCCAAGATTTTTTACCCACCAATCCTACGAAGAGATTGGTAAACTCATTGACTGTGTGCTCCAGAACGGCGGCATCGCCGTATGCGTCTGTGACGCTGACATCACAAGGACAAACGAAGAGCGCAGAAAACTTTCCAGACAATGAAAACAAAATACGCTGGAAACAAGAACGTCCTCATTTGCGACAGTATGCCATCCATCGAGTTCTGGTTCCTCATCCACTATGTGAACACGAGCAGATATTTCCAGGACTCCGATGCTGTCATCAATATGCTGCGCAGGTACATTTCTGGTTACGACAAATCCGGAACCTTCCTCAAAAAGCAGCATTGGGTTGCCGAAATGAGCACAGATGACCGACAGTCAGAAGCCTGTAACCGTGCTACTATCCTCGGCCAAGACTCCGAGTCCTACTCAGAGATCCATCGCGCCATCAAACTTTTCACAGACACGAAATAAAAGTCTACCTGGGATGCGAAGCATCCGAGGTGCCTGACTTTGACAGCCTAAAAATTCCGTTTTTCTTACGTTCTGATAATCAATATATTGTAAAAAGCGCTGATTTTTCAGGGTGAATCGCATCACCTTTTCGTGCCTTTGAAAGAAGCTTCGTACATAGGTGTAAACAAGTAGGGTGAATCATTGCCAAAGTCAGGATAATCAACCACGCCCGACTGGGCGGATTCCTGTGCTGTTTGATTCTTTGTTTCCTTTTGCCTTGAAATTTGATTTCGGCAAAGGTGAATCCTATTTTTCAAAAGGCAAGGCGGAGAAGTGAACGCTTACAAAATGAACACATCCGTCAACTGAATTCTTGTACGAATTAAAACAAAGTTCAAATGCTTGATGTTGATTTGTGGCCAATCCTAACTCTACCAATTGTTCCAATAAACAGAGAGGATTTGAACTATTAACGTGATACTGAAGTGTAGTATTAGTATGAACGGCCAAATATGATTTCACAAGCATTATTTCCGGTGCATCAATTGAATTATGAAAGAATAGTTCTTGCTCTGGAGGGTATATGAGAATGATGCGCGATAGAGCCGGATGGGTAAGAGACTTCGGACCGGTACGCACCTTCGGTGCTATCCCACGAAAAACGCCGCCACTCCCCTGCCGACAACTCCCGGATATGTCCATCCTCATCCAGCACCGCCTCCCGCAGCGCCGTCAGGTCGACGGTGTGGACGATACGAATTGATTGGTTGTCAATGGTTAGCATGGTGTCTTTATCAAGAATTTATATTGCGGAAAGCAGTTGGTGGGTATGGCGGTTTGTTATTGTGGAGTCAAACGGCGGAAGAACGGCTGGTGCTTGATCCAGATGCAGTGATGTGCATACTGTATTGAAGATGATGCGGAGGCTATCGTGGTCTTGGATTGGGCAAACAGCCGGATTCGTTGATGCGGTCACCCGTACCTTCACATCCTTATAGTAGCTGACACCACCGACTTCTATCTTCGTCCACTCTTCCATTGCCGTGAAATCTATCACCTCTGAGTCAGGACCATTAACGATATACATTGTGAATTCGTCACGATGTTCTAACATCCCTTGACAGATGGTGTGTTTGCTTTCTGCAATGACCTGCACCTTATCAATCTCTGAAAGGGCATCGATGATTTCAGCCTTGTAAACCGGGGTGTAGGCATCATCGTGAGACAAGGGATTCATCAAGCGTTTCCGGTATACGGACAAGGACGGAAGCGTCAATATCGGGATATCATACAACTGCCGGAATTCAGACCCCATCTTATCGATAAGGGTACTGAGATCCGCTGCTTCAACTTCTCCATTTGTTTTGCTTACGAGTTGCAGATTGCTTGGGAGGAGCTTTTTCAATTGCTGCTCGCAATACTTCCTCAAATAGTTAACCGCCGCCGGATAATCACCCTGCTCATAATGATACTCCACCTTGTCGCGATAGCTCTTGGAATGGAAAAACAACGGCTTGGGGATGCTTCCCGGCGTGGTGGATTTTCGCTCCAGCATTTCATAGAAAACCCAATCCCCATCGCTTCGACGCTCCTGAATCATCATTCGCATTGTCTCAAAGAAGGCGCGGTCGTGAGTGAAGACCATCAACTGACGGTCCTGGGCCTTCTTCAGAAGAAGTTTTATCATGGGAATCCGGGTGCTCATATCCAAACTGAGCAGCAAGTCGTCTATGCATAGAACCGGAGCAACATCAGCGCCCGTAATCAGTTTGTAGTCGGAAATGGCCAGACGGATTGCAATGCCGATACAGGTAAGCTTGGACTCGTTGAAATAAGTAGCAAGATGCTGGACGTCTGTTGACCAACCAGGTATATTGGGATCCACCACGTGAGCCTTGACACTAATGACGGGATCATGTACCTTTCCGTCTTTATAGCGTCTGCGCCCCGGTTTCAAAACATTGAATGGAACGGCAGTCATATCCAGCAAAACATCAATATCGGGAAGGCCAAGGTCATTGTGGAGCATATCGTTGGCAGAGCGCTCCACCTGTCCCAACACGGTATCCATCTCCGCCTTGAACGACTGAAGCAACGGAATGAATCTCAGATATTCCGCTGTTGTCCTATTAACCTGCCCGCGCCTTGTCAACGGAAGCTGGACCTTATTGATGTAATCCCACCACTCTTCGGCGGTCTTTCCTGCCGCAGCCGCCGGCTTGGTGCCATCGATACGGGTGTATGCTTTGGAGAAATACAGGTAACGGAAGATATCTTTTTTGAAACCTTGAAACAAGTCTATCCTACGGCTGTTTTTCTGGTAAATCCATTCAGCAAGCATCCGGTAGTTGAACATATCGAAGGCCGCCGCCGTGTATTTAATGAAGGTGTCTCCCGGTGCTTGTGTAGTTATATGGCCCGCCGATATTTCATACGTTTTAGGGGGGGGTAGCCTGGGACAGAAGACTCAAAGAAAGCTTTCACATAAGCGTCATCCCCTACTTGACTGTAGCGGTTCCTCAAGTGCTGGTCATGAGCCGGGTCGAAATACTTTCGAATGTCGGGAATTTGTTTCCGATGGCTCTCCATCAAGGTGTAGAGCCCCCAAACGATTGAGCTTTTACCTGAACCGTTCTCCCCATACAACAGAATATGCTTTCCTTTTACAGGAAAGGTGAACGGTTCTTTGAAGAACTTGAAGTTCTTCAGCTCAATCTTTTGAAGCGACCAGTCCATAGGCTAGTTTTCTTCGGAGTCTGTCAGGATGACGCGCGCCTTCTTCATATTCTCTGCCAATAGACTTCCCGGGGCAAACACTGCCCGAAGGATGCCGGCGGGAATTGATCCGTTTTCACCGTCCAAATGCCGCATCAGTTTCAAGAACGGCTTGATGAATTCCAGCTTGCGCTGCTCTGTGAATTCCGGACGCAGCAACTCCAGGCAGAGGTAATCCCGAAGCGTGGAGAAAACATTATACTGCAGATTCTCATCGCGATTACGCGTTTCGCCTTTAGCGACAAGCGCGGCCAATGTGTGCTCAAACTTCGCATAAATGCGCTGCTCGGCATAAGGCACAAGTGGCACAGATACCGACTTTAGCTTTTCAATATTCAGGGAAACAGGCGCCGGAGTTGTTTGGGCGATATTCAAACGCATCAGGGACGCGTTGAGGAGAAACGACAGATACTCCGCACAGACATCTTTGGAAGGCTGGATGTAATAGGCGAAGTTATCCTCGGATTCAATAGAAACATGGTAGACATAGCCATCCTGGATGCCGTACTTTTTAGGGACCTTCAGATACTCTGTCCCGTCTAGTTTCGACTGTGCGTACGCATAAGTGCCGATTTCAGCGATAGAGGACAGCGCTACAGCCCCATAACCAGCAGACTCTACCTGTTCTTTGGCACTGGAGACCATTTGATGATTAACCAGGTCCTCCTCTATCTTAAGCAACTCGAGAACCAGAAGGATGAGCAGGCGGTTGTAATTGTTCCGATGGATATTGACTTTCTTCGGATCGGCAAAACTTCCGTGGGCATATCGGTTTCGAAGGGCCGGACCATTGGTGTACTTGGTATTGTACATGTAATAGTCGAAATAGTTGCGCTCTTCGACAGAAAGGAGATGATTGTCTTTTTCAATCCACCCCTTTTGTTCCATTTCATGAAGCAGCCCCTTTTCAAATTCCCCATAAATATGCGCCGGGCACGAATGATACTCGTACAACTGCTTCAATAAGCTAATCTCCATGGGCTTTTCTACAAATAGCAACCCCGCGTCCCCTTTAGAGAGATAACCTTTCTCTATGAGATAGTCAATGTCTCGCAACTGATAGTCCTGGAAATTGTCATACGGAATTTTTCCATCCTGTTCAGAAAGCAGCTTATAAAAAGAATCATATTGATTCTCTTTGAAGGGTTCGACAAAAGTGAGCATACTCTGGTCACTAAAAAAAAGGTAGAAGAGCCGATACAACTCGCCCGGTTTCCCCTTGATATTAAAATAGCGACCAGGATTTGCGCTGTCTGCCTCTGTAACCCTGACATTATCTGAAGAAATCATCAAAAGCTCCTCGTCAACGGAACCATTCTTGGCATACTGATCGTAGCGATGCGCAATAGCATCAATTTCCGGAGCAATTACTTTGCATTTCGTAACCCAATCCGCAGTTGAATCCGCAAGCGAAAGTTTGCCGGAAGGATAGCCATACTTCTCTTTCAGGAACTGCTCATAGAACGCTTTAAGAGAAGTCTCGATGTTTGTTCCTTCATCAGCCAACACCTGTTGCATGGCGGTGATTTGGAGCAAAGAGATAGCTTCCAGATAGCGGAACGCGAAGTTGGTCTGGTATGAGAATTTCCCGCTCATACTGATCGCTCGCTCAAACACTCCTGAATCCGAATCCTTAGACACAAGGAAAACCATTCCATTCTGAGTAAGGAACTCAAACCCATAGCGAATATAATGGAGCAATTCTGGCCCCCTGAACCGCAACATCCATTCTTTAGAGTAACACAAGACCGGATCACCTCCGTCTCCCGGCTCTACCCACTTCAGAGGCTTACCCGGAGCGCTGTTGATACTGACAGCATAGGTGTGCTGAATCGCATGCTCCGGGGAGAAATGCTTTTCGTTAAGCTGCTTTTCCACCCGGCTGGCTTTTAGTTTCACCGCATCCGAAAGTCTAAGGTTTTCATCCTTCTTGGCGACCAAAACAAGACGGACATAATTCAGGTTGGGCTCATCTCTATCCAAATAGCGGGAAATGATATCTTCCTTATCCTGGAAAGACAACGACTGCGGGAAATACATCCTATCCTCACCGCCAGAAGTATCTTTCTGCACATACTTCTGCAGCAGCCACTCCGCCGTATGTTCATTCTCCTTAAGCAGCTCAACCAACGCCCCTTGATTCTTTGACACCAAACGCTCCCGGCGCAGCAAATCCCGGAGTTCCCAGTTGCTGCCCTCAATTGCCTCCCGAATACTTGCCAAGTCCAGAAGGCCATCGATATTAAACCTGTCCAGAATCGCCCAAAAATGACGCTTGTAGTCGTACTCCAGCTGCCGGAACACGGCAACCCAGGTATCACGCTTGAGCGCAGAGAAAAAGCCAACCACCCCCTTCTTGAAATCCGAACGAATCAGCTGTAACATCTCCTCCGTCCAATCCTCCTTCGCGACATCATTCTCCACAAACTGCCAGATATTGTACAATTCAACAACATCACAGACATCCTGTGGCCGCCAACCGTTCTTGTAGTTTTCGATAACAACATCAGCCCGCCTCCAATTGAACGGGATGCTCATATCATACGGAGAGTAGTAATGAACTCTTTCTTGCATGTTCTTGAACAATTACTTCTTTTCTGACCTAGAACTTCCTCCACACCATCTTATTCACAATGCCCATGTAGGACTGGATGATCTTCACGACCTTGGTGCTTACGTTCTCGTCCACGTAATCCGGTACAGGAATGCCGTGGTCACCAGCCTTGTTCATCTCGACAGCCGTATCCACCGCCTGCAGGAGCGACTTTTCGTCGATACCGGCGATGATGAAATCACCCTTGTCGATAGCCTCCGGCCGCTCGGTAGATGTACGAATGCAGATGGCTGGGAACGGATGGCCAACCGAAGTAAAGAACGAAGACTCTTCAGGTAAAGTACCCGAATCCGACACCACTGCAAATGCGTTCATTTGTAGGCAGTTATAATCATGGAATCCAAGAGGTTCATGCTGAATAATGCGCTTGTCTAGTTTGAAGCCGGAGGCCTCCAGACGCTTGCGGCTTCTAGGATGGCAAGAGTACAGGATTGGCATATCATACTTCTTTGCCATCTGATTTATCGCGTTGAACAACGACAGGAAGTTCTTCTCTGTGTCGATGTTCTCCTCTCGATGGGCAGACAGCAGAATATACTTACCCTTCTCAAGCCCCAGCCGAGCGTGAATGTCCGAAGCCTCAATCTCTGCAAGATTGTTATGCAGCACCTCTGCCATAGGAGAGCCAGTGACATAAGTCCTCTCCTTAGGAAGTCCGCAGTCTGCCAGATACCGGCGAGCATGCTCGGAGTACGCCATATTTACATCTGAAATGATGTCCACAATGCGACGATTGGTCTCCTCCGGCAGGCATTCGTCCTTGCAGCGGTTGCCGGCCTCCATGTGGAAGATGGGAATGTGCAGGCGCTTGGCGCCGATGACAGAAAGGCAACTATTCGTGTCCCCAAGCACAAGGACAGCGTCAGGCTCCACCTCCACCATCAGCTGATAGCTCTTGGCGATGATGTTGCCCATCGTCTCGCCCAGGTCTGCACCCACGGCCTCCATATACACGTCCGGATCTGCCAGTTTGAGGTCCTTAAAGAACACCCCATTGAGATTGTAGTCATAGTTCTGCCCAGTGTGAGCCAACAGACAGTCGAAGTACTCCCTACACTTATTAATAACGGCCGCCAGACGAATAATCTCCGGCCTTGTTCCTACGATGATGAGAAGCTTCAGCTTCCCGTTATCTTTAAATTGTGCCATATGTTGTTATCTTCTTAATTATTCATTGAAAAAAGCGACCAACTCATCTTGATTGGCCTTATACTCATGCTCAATCAGGTAATTCAAGACTTTGCCCAATAATCTAAACTCTCCTGTCGAACTTAAAACCCGAAACAAGCGAATGAGTTTGGGATTCTTATTCGTAACAATATGCTTGGTTATTTTCAGCAGCCCTTTCAGGTCGGACGGAAGGTCATAATCACCCATCGATACACCTGCGGACGCCGCTACACTTAGAATGAAAACTTCCGCAGCTGGTGAAACCGTAATGATGTAATGGTGCTTCTGAGGATGTTTATATAGCTGCAGATGGTCACTTTCAGCCAGCTTAATACAGTCATCCAAATAGTTGGGGCGCCGTCTGTCATTGTCAATGATACCAACGGCGAAATCATCTCCGAACTTTCCCCTCATCAGAGCTACAACATTGTTGCAACTCTTTTGATGGTTTACCCCAATCCCGCCGAGTAGCGTAGAGACCAGATTTGTATCCACATAGCACTCCGGGATAATATGTAACGAATCTGCCATCTCTACACAAAGGATTCAAAGTTAAAGAATACATCCACCCCACTGTCGTACATCTTCTGTATTTCTTCTTCTCCGATGTTCTTCACGGTAGAGCGGCCATTACCGACGGGGACTGTTATAAGCAGGTTGAAATCTTTTTTACCACGTTCAAGGAAACAATTCACAATATATGGGCTGTGCGTAGCAATGAACATAACATTTTTACGGAAAGGATCCTTACCAATCTGTATCAACCACTCGGTCAACAAAACTTGTTCGGGTGGGAATAAATTACCTTCCGGTTCCTCAAGGTACACCTGGGAATTCTTTACAGATACGAAATTGCTGTATAACCTGGACCGTCTCAGCTCTTCTTCGAATGATAGTTCTCCTCTACTGCTTAAAGAGCCATTCTCAATATCTTTCACCGCCTTGGGAGGCAGTTCACCCTGAGAATACTTCTCCAGCAAAAGATTGAACAACTTTGTGTTCTCGGAACGGGAAAGATAGTTTTCTTTTTTATATCGCTCCCTATATTGTCCCTTATCAAGATAGCTCAGATTAACATACAATGGGATAAGAGATTGCAGACCGCTTGAAGCAGAACCGAGTTCGAGTTGAACCCCGTTGTCCAGTAGTATCTTATCTATATTGCCGCTTTTATCGTAGCTATACTGTACCCCTAGATTCAGTATCTTTAAAGCTCTGGACCGAGACTGCCTGGCAATGTCCCACTCTGTCATAAACTCCACAACGTTGGAAGCCGCTTGAATTTTCTGCCAGTTTGAAACAACAGAGACGATATTCCTTTCCGCCGGAATATAGGCAATTTTGGATCTCTTGTAGCCAAAACGCCCATCCTTCCATTCTGCCCGGACATTCTTATACTCACAATGAAAATGCAGACAGTCAGTTTCATAATCTATGAGGGTTGATGAGCCGAAATACCCCTGAAGACTAAAGAAACTGATAAGATGTTCCTCAATATTATCCCATGTTGCTTCGGAAAGACTTTGCGTAAGTTCAATACGCTTTTCAAGCCAGGCACAATAAGCGGAAACCTTCAGCACACTGCTCTTGCCTGAACTCTGGGGACCGACAATGACATTCAGCCTGTCAATATCTAACTCCGCCTCCAGTAAAGGGCCAAAATTGCATATTCTCAAATGCCTCATAGCAATAACATTTTAAATACAACTACAAAAATACACTTTTTAGTTGTTAGAACCTATTTCACCGGTTCAAAAAACAGGGCAACCGCATCAAAAAACCTCCTTCCTTTTGCATACGACAATGCGGTGAAGACATCTTCACTACTATAATAACCGCCGGCGGAAACAAATGGGGCATTGTGTGTAAAAAAGTCGTACAAAGCCTCTCGGTAGTTTGACACTTTAAAATCCGAAAAAAGTTAAAAATATTTGATGGAGTTCGTTCTGAACTCTTTTTTTTGTCAAATTTAATTCTTATATTTGTATTTAGATAGTGTTAGATATTACGATATTTTGATGCAAATATGACTCTCCAATTGAAGAAAAGCGGCAGTCACACCTACTTGTACGCAATCAAAT
>OIXU01000521.1_pt1 | contig 13378 bp, 10 predicted proteins | sample 1587921 | NCBI WGS metagenome assembly OIXU01 (sample SAMN03283238) | human gut metagenome | biome: human-associated habitat; material: feces | host: Homo sapiens | place: Peru | collected 2012
GTGGCGTTTTACAATATGCTCTATTTCGGCTTGAAGAACCCGAGGATAGTGTATAACCGCCTGCTTGCGCTGACTTTTAAAGGGAGCGGCCCCATATGGCTCTATCTTGACCGCTACGGCGTATTTGACAACGCATACGATCAGTTCAAGCACGATTTCTCCAAAAAAGACGGCGTTAAGCGCTATTATATCCTCAACGACTGCGACCGCGACAAGCTCGACGAGCGCTTCACTCCCGAGGAGAAAAGGAACGTCGTGATGTTCCATTCGAAGCTTCATAAGCAGCTGTATTTCAACTGCGACAAGATAATCACATCGTTCTCGAATCTCTCGAATGTCTCGCCTTTCGGAGCGGGTCCGACCCGCTGGTATGCCGACCTTGTAAAATTCGAGCTGGTCTACCTCCAGCACGGCATACTCCACGCGTCACTCAGAAGCCTCTACGACAAGGAGCATTGCTCGATAGACAGAGTCGTCGTTTCGAGCGGCTTCGAGATAGAGAACTTCCAGAAGAACTACGGCTTTGCGGAGCGCGAGCTGATAAAGAGCTGCATGCCGCGATATGACAGCATGGAGCCCAGCGGAAAAAAGAAAAATAGAATTGTGTTCTCGCCATCGTGGCGCAGCAATCTTATCGGTGCGCTTGTCAACAACGAGCGCGAAGTGCTGCCCGAGGTGTTCATGGAGTCCGATTTCTTCAAGCAGGTCTCGGCGTTCCTCAATTCCGAGAGACTGCACGACATGCTCGAGAAAAACGATCTCTATCTCGACTTCAAGAACCATCCGATATTCAAATGCTACAACCATCTGTTTGATATAAAGAACGACAGGGTCTGCACGGACAATTTCGATACGAATATAGACGAGTACAGACTGATGATAACGGACTATTCTTCGATAGTTTTTGACTCCGTCTATCTCAACTGCCCCGTGCTCTATTTCGTGCCGGACTATGAGCTGTTCTTAGCGGGCGTGTCGCATAACTACAGGCAGCTCGACCTGCCGCTTGAAAACGGCTTCGGACCGTTCTCGCAGGATGCGGACACTCTGCTCGACCATCTTGAAGAATATATAAACAACGGCTTTGCCCCGCAGGAGCCCTATGCCTCACGCATGAAGGATTTCTTCCTTTACAGAGACGACCACTGCTGCGACAGGCTCTATGACGCAATGATAAACGACTGAAAACGGAGAGAAAAATGACGGGAATTCTGCTCATTGACAAGCCCGAGGGCATGACATCGTTCGTTGCGGCGGCACGTGTCCGCCGAATGACGGGCGTCAAAAAGACCGGGCACACCGGGACGCTCGACCCCATGGCGACAGGCGTTCTGCCCGTTCTGCTCGGCGGAGCGACCCGCTTTTGCGAGCTGCTCCCGTCGCACGACAAGGCGTATATCGCATCTTTAAAGCTCGGCACTGTTACCGACACGCTCGATATCACCGGCGAAGTGCTCGAAACGCGGGAGGTAAACGCCACGCGCGCGGATTTTGAATCCGCATTGCAGAGCTTTTCGGGCACGATAGAGCAGGTGCCGCCGATGTATTCCGCCATCTCGCAAAACGGCGTGAGATTATATAAACTCGCGCGGCAGGGGATAGAAGTCGAGCGCGAGAGCAGGACTGTTAATATTTCTTCGATATCACTTGTTGGCTGCGACGAAAAAAACGGCGAATATACAATATCCGTCGAGTGCTCGGCGGGCACCTATATCCGCTCGCTCGTCGCCGACATCGGCGAAAAGCTCGGCTGCGGAGCCGTTATGACTGTGCTGCGCCGCACAAAGGCAAACGGGTTCCCGATAGACGGATGCATAACCCTCGATGAGCTCGCGGAACTCGCGCAGAGCGGCAAAATCGAAGAAAAAATTATCCCGATCGAGCAGGCTCTCGACTCTTACAGATTCGTGACCGTCACCGAGCCGCAGGCGCGGAGATTCAAAAACGGCGGCGAGCTGAGCCTTGAGCGGCTCTATCTCAAAGCCCCGCAGGAAAACGAGCTTGTGCGCGTCATTGCGCCGGGAAACGAATTCTTAGGCATGGGCGAAGTAGCGGACGGCGAGATAAAAGTAAAGAGACTATTGATAAAATAAAGCTGAAGTTAATGCCGGTGATGTGTGCACGACCGCATCGAAAGTATTTTCCGCCGATTAAAAGCAAAATAATATAAAAATATCGCCGCCGGAAGTATCAGTTCCGACGGCGGTTTATTTTAGCTGTACTGAGTTATGCAAAATAAAACAGCCGCTCGGAGTATATCTCCGGGCGGCTGATTCGATTAAAAATCCGGGTGGGGTTCGCCGTGGCGGTACTTGTCCATAATGTCTTTGAACACATCGCCGTTTGACGGGGGAGTCCAGGTTATCGCGTTCGCTCCCGCTTCGACGGTGGCGATTATGCTCTCCTCCGTCGGACCGCCTGTCGCGATTATCGGAATATCCGGGAAGCGCTCCCTGATGCTGCGCACGACCTGCGGCGTTCTGCCGGCTGCTGATATGTTCAGGATGCTGATGCCAGCGTCGATGCGCCCCTGAATGTCCTCGTCCTCGCTGAGCACGGTGACAACTATCGGCACGTCTATAGTTCTGTGCAGCTCTTTTATCGTCTCGTTTCTCGTCGGCGCGTTGACGACAACGCCTATCGCGCCCTGAAACTCGGCGTGCAGGGCGAGGTTGACGACTCTGTGACCCTGCGTCAGTCCTCCGCCGACTCCGACAAAGACCGGCACGTCCGCCGCCACCATGACAGCCTGGGTTATCACGGGCTGAGGGGTGAACGGATAGACTGCGATGACCGCGTCCGCGTTAGTGTTTCTGATGATGCTCGCGTCGGTTGAAAAAAGCACCGACTTGATCCGTCTGCCGAGTATTTTGATTCCGCTGCAGCGATAAATCGGCTCGGGAACTTTGAGCATGAAGTCTCTGAGACTTCCCTTGATCTCCGGTATGTTCTGCTCCGGCATAACATCAATTCCTTTCTCTTTCATCCGGCGCCGCAAAGAAAAATCTTGCATTGCGCAAAAAGCGGCATATAATATATGTGCGGGAGCCGCAGACTTTTCCAAACGCGCCGTTTATGTTAATTGAATTTCTATTATTTGTAATTATAACATAAGTATAACATATTTCTAAACTTCGGTCAATTACAGAGAAGAATCAAGCGAGAAAAGGGGTATTTGCATGAGCTTTGAAAAAATAGATATCTGCGATATAAAAGACAGCTTCACGCGCCTTATCAGGGATGATTGGGCGCTGCTGACCGCCGGCAAAGCGGGTGATTATAATACCATGACCGTCAGCTGGGGCATGACAGGCGAGCTGTGGGGCAAGGATGTTGTCGCGGTTTTCGTACGCCCGCAGAGATACACATATGAATTCATGGAGAAGTACGGTGATTTTACGCTCTCTTTTTTCGGCGGCGAATATAAAAAGGCGCTCTCCTTCTGCGGCGCGAAGAGCGGGCGCGACTATGACAAGGCTAAAGAGTGCAGCTTGAGTGCTGTAGAGCTTGGCGGGAGCGTGGCGTTTGAAGAGGCGAATTTAATTATAGCCTGCAAAAAGATAGCTTTCGCCGATATGGATCCGTCAAAGTTTTTGGCGCCCGAGATAGAGAAAAACTACCATAACGGCGACTATCACCGCATTTATATCGGCGAGATAACCGAGGTGTGCAAAAAAGTTTAAGATTTTTTTAAAAAGTTTGAAAAAAGCCCTTGACTTTTGTCGTGGGATGTTGTATTATAGTCGAGCACTTGAGAGAGCGGTCATACAAAAATCGCTCCGAAGTCGGTGCCTATAACGATGAGGGTCCACCCGTTCCCATTCCGAACACGGTAGTTAAGCTCACTCGTGCTGACAATACTCGGAGGGCAGCCTCCCGGGAAGATAAGTCGACGCCGACATTTGTGAATTCAGCTTTCCAATAGGAAGGCTGTTTTCTTTTCAGAGGCGGTAACAGCTTTTGCTGTCATCGTCTTTTTTTTATTGCATTTCAGCCGTAGAATAAGTTAAAATAATTTCGGGTGATTGAGATGAAAACCACATTCGAATTGATATACGATGTTGTACGAAAAATACCGCGCGGCTGCGTTGCGACTTACGGGCAGATAGCGACTCTCGCCGGCAATCCGCGCTGGTCGCGCGTCGTCGGCTATGCTCTGCATGTCAACCCTGAGCCGGGCGTTATTCCGTGCCACAGGGTAGTAAACCGCCTGGGCGAGACTTCCTCCGCGTTCGCGTTCGGCGGCGAGGATATGCAAAAGACCCTCCTTGAAGAGGAGGGCGTGGAGTTCGATGAATCGGGCAGAGTCGATCTTCAAAAATATCAGTGGCGCACCTGATTATTTGAACACCGTCTGCACGAGCAGCATATAGAGCGCGGTGCCGCCGCCGATGCTCAGCAGCGTGTTTTTCTTCCATTTATGCAGTACAATTATCAGCAGCACCGACAGAATCTCCGGTATGCCGTAGGTTCCGCTTGAGGCGACGTCTTTGAAGCAATAAACGACCAGCAGACCGATGGCGGACGCAGGCGTTCCGTTCGTCCATTCGCACAAGAGCAATGAAGAGATATACGGCGTTATTTCCGGCAAGGGCAAAGCCGTTATCGACGGCGGGGAAGTGGCTCTCGCCGAGGGCGACTGGCTGAGAGTTGCGCCGAAAGCCAAAAGACAGTTCTCCGCCGCGACGGACTCCGGGATAACTTTTGTGTGTATCCAGGTGAAAGAAAACTCGCTCGGAGGCTTTACCGCCGACGATGCGGTCGTGTATTAAATAAAAAGCTAAAAGTGCAGCTGCGGGATAACCGGGCTGCACTTTTTTATATAATGTTCGGCTTTTTATTTATCCCTCTTCAACCGGCGCGTAGTTGCGGATGAAGGCGTTGATGAACAGCGGGCCCATGTCTATCGCGTGGAACACTGCGCCGTCCGCAGTTTCGAGCACCGTGATGCCCTCGCCCTCGCTGCCTTTGGTCAGGTTGCGGTCGAAGTATTTTGAAACTTCGCCGCTGACGGGATCGATTTTATATATTGCCTGAGTGTCGTCGTTTGTCGCGGCGTAGAGCATGCCTTTGTACATCTCCGCGCCCTGAATGCGCCTGACCGTCTCGCTGAGCTTTACTGTCTTGACATATTTCATGTTGTCCGCTATGTCATAGAAAATCAGCTCATTCGCGTTCTTCGAGTGGTCGAGGGCGATGAGCAGACCGTTGTCGTTGTCGACCGCGACCCACGGCAGTCCGCGCGTGTGACGGGTGTTGTCGAGAATATAATATCTGCCGGTGAATTTCAGCGTGTCCGCGTCATAGACCGCGACGACGGGATATTTCCAGACCTTGCTGTCTTCGAGTCCGGCGTAGATGCAGTTGTCGGCTTTTGAATAGCTGATGCAGCCGATGTGTGCGAGACCGTAGTCGTCCTTGAGCTGCTGCGGAATGGCGAGCGGGTTTGATTTGACGCGGGTCTTGCCGTCAAGCTCGGATTTCGTCAGCCCCCATTTTGAGCTGAAATAATAATATTTTCCGTCCGTCGTGATGCCCTGCGAGCGCTCCGCCGCGCCTATGAGCAATACATTGACCTTTGACACCTCGGGATGCCTCTTGCCCGCGGAGAGCGCGTCGATCCCGAGAGTCAGGACGGAGAGAAAAGTCATGAACGCCGCGAGCGTGAGAGCTGCAAGACGGCGCATTAATAATATAGCCTTTTTAAAAATTTCGATATACTGCATAAATGACCTCCGTTTGCGTTTTGTCACATCATAAATTATCAGAACCTGAGTGATATGTCAATCTTTTCTCAGCAAGTATTAATAAATATTTATCTGTCAAAGACTTATTTCTATTGAAATTTACCCAAATATATGCTATCATATTCTGTACCTAATGAGAACGGTGGAAACTCACATGAACTCAGAATCGACGCGCGGATACCGTCCGTGCATAATAATACCGGGCATAGGGCAGTCGAAGGTCATAGAGACGGACGAAAACGGCGAAAAGATCCGCAATCTCTGGCCGTTCGATCCCGATATAGACGCGCTCGTCAAGTCGGTCGCCCCGTCCGCCGCGCGGATGATGCTTCTTCGGCGCGACTGCGGCTTTACTGCGGCGCTCGACAGGGCTGTGCGCACGATGCTCGAACCGCTCAGCTGCACGCCCGACTCCATGAGAAAAGTCAGAGCCGAGGTTGTCGGCTATTATCGTCCCGTCGGCGAATGCACCGCAGGCGAGAAGAGATACATATATAAGATGGTGCCCCTCAATGCGCTCGCCGATATTATCGGCGAAGAGAATCTTTATTTCTTTGCATATGATATTTTCGGCAGGGCGGACGAAAACGCCCGTCTGCTGCGCGAATTTATCGCGATGGTCAAAGAACAGAGGCAGTGCGAAAAGGTCGATCTGATTCCCGTGAGCATGGGCGCGACCGTAGCGGAGATGTACTTCGAGCTGTACGGCGCGGATCAGGATGTCAAGCGCGTTATCGGCGTTGTCCCGGCGTATGACGGCTCGGATATCGCCGCCGACCTTGTCGCAGGGGATATCAATACAGAGGACTGCGACGCGCTGCTCGAAATGCTTCTGAGCCGGCGCGAGGCGGAAAAAATATCTAAACTGATGCATATGATGCCAAAGAAAGTCGCGGACGGCGCGGTCAGAGCACTGGTTCAGGCGGCGTGTGAGAGCGTTGTTGTCAACAGCTCTGCGATGTGGGGAATAATCCCCTCGGAGCGCTATCCCGCGCTTCGTGACAAATATCTCGGCGACTCCGCGCACGATGCGATGCGCGCCGTGACCGACCGCCACTGGCGTGTCAGGCGGAATATAAAAGAGCTCGTCCGGCGTGAGCAGGAGCGCTCGGTTGAATTTTACAATATCTGCGGCTGCGGCAAGCGGTTAGCGCCGATAGCGGCATCCGACAGTCTGACTTCAGATACAATAGTCCCGACATATTCGGCGTCGATGGGCGCGCAGTGTGCGCCGCCCGGACGGACGCTCAGCCCGGGGCGCGGCGAACCCGTTGATTTCATATCCCCGCGCTCGGATATCAATGCGGCGTCTGCCGCCGTGCCGGACAGAACATGGTTCTATTATAATATGGAGCACGAACAGGCCGCCGAGAATAAAAATATGCTCGATCTCGTTGCGAAGATAGCCTCTTCCGATGAGCCGATAGACGTGTTCACCATGCCCGAACACCCTCAGTTTGCCGATTATAAGAAATAAGACAATACATATCAAGAACAGGAGAAAAACTATGAAGAAGATGAAATCGACCGTAGCCCTTGTGCTCGCGCTCATCATGGCTTTCTCGGCGTTTACCTGCGCCTCCGCAGCCCCCGCATCCGCATCGTCCGATGCGTCGATAGCAAAGGCTGTTGATACGCTTGCCGACGCCGCAGAAGAGAGCGGAACCCACGCAAACTGCCATAACGGCGACTGCGGACATGCGCCCGTCGTGGTGGTTCCCGGCATCAACCACTCGCCCACCTATCTCTATGACGAGAACGACGAGCCCGTACTCAACAAGGACGGCAAACGCATAGGCGGAACGCTGCTTATCCTTGATACGGATAATCTTGTCACCGTCATCCTCAAAAAGCTCGCGTGGCCGCTTATAAAAATGCTCGCCACCCAGACGGACAGCGGCTTCCCCAAGGCAGTCTATGAGACCGTCTGCGATCTCTTCTCCATTCAGAAGTGCGACAATGAGGGCAACCCGATAAACAACCTCAAGACCGAGAAATACGGTTCTCTCGCCGACATGGATAAGGACACGAGAGACTGGGCATACAGAATGATCCCCATGCAGAAGCTGACCAATATCATCGGCGAGGATCATGTCTATTTCTTCACCTTCAATCTCGTCGGCAGCCCCATGGACTCCGCCGCGAACCTCAACGAATATATCCAGCAGGTCAAGAAGGCGACCGGACACGACAAGGTAAATCTTCTCAACGTCAGCCTCGGCGGAACTATCTTCACTGCATATCTTGACGCTTACGGCTACAAGGATATCAACCAGGTCGTCAACGCCGTTGCCGCGACCGACGGCTCCGAGATAATCGCCGACTTCCTCACCAGAGGCGAAGCGGGCTTCAGAATCGATGACGAGTTCCTCTATCATGAGTATATCCCGAGAATAATCGCGGAGGGCAGCGACACCGCCTCACTCGGCTATCTTCTCAATCTTGTTATCAGAATAATCCCGCGTCAGGTGTTCAGAGACACCCTGACCGCCGCTATGGACGGTCTTTCCGAGACTCTGCTCGTAAACTGCCCGCAGTTCTGGGCGCTTGTCCCGTCCGACAGATATGACGCTCTCTGCGAAAAGTATCTGACTGACAAGGATCACGCAGTCCTCAAGGCGAAGACCGACCGCTATCATCAGGCTCAGCTCAACCTCAGAAAGAATGTCCTCGCGGCTCACGCGGCGGGCGTTAAGATAGACTCGATAGCCGGCGCGAACCTCGCTTTCGGCGATATCGAATACAGCTACTTCAGTATTATCAAGAGTGCGCTTGACACCAACTCCGACGGTATCATCCAGCTCTCATCGACCACCATGGGCGCAACAGGCGCAGCCCCCGGACAGAAGCTGCCCGACAGCTACAAGCCCGCAAAGAGAGGCTATATGTCCGTTGACGGCTCGATAGACGCCTCCACGGCAGTCCTCCCGGACAACACATGGATATTCATCGGTCAGCACCACGAGGCGGGCAACAACGACGTTGTTCTGACTCTCGCCTGCGCGCTGTTTACCGATTCCGAGCTCAAGGATGTCCACTCCAAGCCCGATGTCTGGCCGCAGTATAACGGCACCTGCCGCACGAAGGAAATAAGACGCTGGCTCCTGCCCGATGCAAAGGCTTACAGAGCGAAAATCGACGAAATGCCCGCAGAGGAGCGTCCGAGTGCCGAGCAGATAGCCGAGCTTGACGCCGCTATCGCGCAGGGCGAAGACGCACTCAATATGACTATAGCCGATCCCGCAAAGGCGGACGCTGCGAAAGAGCGACTGACGAATATCCTCGTCGAACTCGGTCAGCGCGAGCCCGCAAAGGAGACTTCCGAGGCAGCTTATGCGCTCGAGAAGGTCTGCTGCGTGCTCAGCCTCATCGCCCTCAAGACGATAGGCAGCCAGGGCTATTCCGATGTTGCCCGCGTGGTTATCAAGTTCCTTATCAAATTCATAGCTTCCGTTATCTGATCTGAAGTTTTATTTACGGCGAACCCCATCTTCGGAGTTCGCCGTATCTTTTTAAAGGACGGTGTTTTAAAATGAAGTCAGTCAGGAGAATAGCCGCGCTGATACTATGCGCGGCTCTTGTTTTCTCGACCGGCATATCCGCCGCATCTTACGGCGGCGCAAAGCATGAAAACGTATCGTCCGCCGACGAATCGGGACTCGCTGCGGCGCTCACTCAGAAAAGCGAAAAAGCAGAGCCCGCGAAGGCGAAAAAGCCCGGCACCCTGACCGAATGCGGCGGAACCTGCAAATACAGCCCGACGGTCGTTATCCACGGCATAGGTCAGTCCAAGACCTATCTATATGAGAACGACGAGATAGCGGTCGATGAGGACGGCAAGCAGATAACCGGCTGGCCGATATACGCGAATACTAAATATATTATAAAAAATCTTCTCTGGCCGCTCGTCAAGATGCTCGTCACCCAGCGCGATGACGGCTTTGTCGAGTCATTCAGAAAGACGCTCGAGGGTACTCTCTATGTCAACGCTTTTGACTCGAATGGCAAGAATGTCTATGATGTCAGGGTCAAGAAATATCCGCAGAGCGTTGCAAAATGCACGGACGAAGACAAAGAAGAGATATACGGCAACGTGCCGATAGACGGCTTCTCGAAAGTCGCAGGCGAGGATCATCTCTATTATTTCGCCTACAATTCGTTTGGCAACAACAGCGAGATAACCGATGAGCTCTATAATTTCATCGGTCAGATAAAGCGTGAGACGGGTCACGACAAGATAAATGTTGTGGCAATAAGTCTCGGCGGCACTATCGCAAACAGCCTGTTCGACCGCTATCCGGAGCTCTATCCGAGCCTCGACCGCGTGGTTTATATCGTCCCCGCGCTCGACGGATCGAATATAGTCGGCGATATCTATCTCGGCAGGCTCAGCACCTCGGACGAGATGCTCTACAAGAACCTGCTGCCGAATCTTGTCGGCGGAGCGGAGGGCTATCTGCTCAACGCCGTTATAAGAATGATGCCCAAGCAGATTTTGCTCGATACGCTCGACGCGACGGTTGACGGGCTGACGAATGTTATTCTTCGCAACTGCACCACGATGTGGTCGCTCGTGCCCGAGGCATACTATGACGAAGCAGTATCGCGCGTCCTGCCAGGAGAAGAGAATGCGGAGATGCGCAGGCAGGTCGAAGTATATCACCGCGCGCAGGTCAACAGATTTGCGAATATCGAAAAGATGCGCGCCGCCGGAGCGGAAGTCTTTGATATAGTTGACTATGACTATCAGCTCTACTGCCTTGTGCCCTCTTATGACAAGAGCAACGCGGACGGGATAATCCACGCGGAGTCGACCTCCATGGGCGCGAAGTTCGCGAAGATAGGCGAGACCCTCGGCGAGGGCTATGTCCAGCAGGGCACTCACTGCAAGAACACGGCGCACAACCATCTCTCGCCCGACGGCGTTGTTGATGCGTCGGTCGGTCTGCTCCCGGACTACACCTTCTATTTCAAGGGTCAGGATCACGAAAAGACCGGCTCGAACGATGTTATAATGAAGCTTGCGACCGAGCTGCTGACTAATCGCGAGTTCAAGGATGTCTATTCCATGCCCGACAGGTTCCCGCAGTTCAACATCGGCAGGAATACGAAAGATTTAGTGAACAATCTGATGAAACCGGCGCAGGAGATAGACAGGAGCACGCTTTCCGCAGAGGATGCGGCGGAGCTTGACGCGGCGCTCGAAGAGTGCAATGCGATGCTCGAAAATACCGTAGTCGACCCTGCGGCGACCGAGCACGCGCAGCAGAGACTCGAAAATATATTGATAAAAATCGGCGAGCGCGAGGCTCCGAACGAGAATGAAGAGAAGCTGAGCGCAGTCGGCGAGGCGATAAGCAAATTTATAAGCGATGCGCTCTATGAGTGCGTCGGCGCTCAGGGGTATTACGATGCGTTCCAACAGCTGCTGGAGCTTATCGGAAAATACTTCCCTCAGCCCGCATAAACAGCAAAAATAACAGCAGACCGGGGAGACCCGGTCTGTTTTTGTACTTGTAGGGTGCGACGACTCGACGCACCGGGCATGATGTAAAGTTGCAAAAATCTTACGGTGCGGTCGGTTTGTGCCGTATGAAATAAGAGCTTGAATCAGCGGCACAAAAGCAAAACAGCCGGAGAGAAAATCTCCGGCTGTTGATTTAATTTTTACATTCCGCGTCTTGTTACGCAGTTTTCAAGGTTTATCGCATCGTACACGCCCTCGTCGAAAAGCGGGCAGATGCTTTTATATTCGTCTATCGGCAGTTCCTCGAGCGTCGTGCCTTTTTTGATGCAAAGTGCAACGAGCTCGCCCGTCGCTTTATAGGCATCGCGGAACGGCAGCCCCTTTGAAACGAGGAAGTCGGCGCAGTCGGTCGCGTTTATGAAGCCGCCGGCGGCCGCCTTTCTCATGTTTTCGGGAATCATCTTCATCGTCGCTATCATCGGAATCAGCGCCGTCAGGCACATCTTGACCGTGTCCATGCCGTCGAAAATCGCGTCCTTGTCCTCCTGCATATCTTTGTTATATGCAAGCGGCAGACCCTTCATAGTCGTGAGCAGTCCGCACAAGTCGCCTATCACGCGCCCCGCCTTGCCGCGCGCGAGCTCTGCGAGGTCGGGATTCTTTTTCTGCGGCATAATGCTCGAGCCGGTCGAAAAAGCGTCGTCAAGCTCTGCAAATTTGAACTCCCATGAGCACCACATGATTATCTCTTCGCACAGGCGCGAGATGTGAACCATGAGTATCGAGCACGCCCCGAGCAGCTCGAGGCAGAAGTCTCTGTCCGATACGCCGTCAAGGGTGTTGGGCATATAACCGTCGAACCCGAGTGCCTTTGCGGTCATGGCGCGGTCGATGGGATATGTCGTTCCTGCGAGCGCACCCGAGCCGAGCGGGGAGCAGTTCATTCTGCCCGCGGCGTCCTCAAAGCGTCCGAGGTCGCGGCGGAGCATCTCGATATATGCGCCGATGTGCGCCGCAAAGGTTATCGGCTGAGCGCGCTGAAGATGCGTGTAGCCCGGCATGATGCAGTGGGCGTATTCTTTAGCCTTGCCGTCGAGAGCGTCAATAAGTCCGTTTATGAGCCCCGTGACCTGCGGCACATCCTTTTTGAGATAGAGCCTTATGTCAACGGCAACCTGGTCGTTTCTGCTGCGCCCGGTGTGGAGTCTTTTGCCCGCGTCGCCGATTCTCGAGGTAAGCTCGCCTTCTATAAAGGTGTGGATATCCTCGGCGTCGGGGTCTATCATCAGCTCACCCGAGATAATGTCGTTTCGGATGTCCGAGAGTCCCGCAAGAATCTTCTTGCAGTCCTCCTCGGAGATTATCCCTTTTGCGGCGAGCATCGATGCGTGGGCGATGCTGCCGTCTATGTCCTCGTTGAACATACGGCTGTCCGTTTTTATCGAGGAGTTGAAATCGTTGGTCTTTTTGTCGGCTTCCTTGCTGAAGCGTCCCGCCCAGAGCTTCATGCCTTTGCCTCTCTCTCTGCGTCGAGGATAGCCTTGACCTTTATGGGCAGACCGAAGAGATTGATGAAGCCTGCGGAATCCTTCTGGTCATAGACATCGTCCTCGTCAAAGGTCGCGAAAGCTTCGCTGTAGAGTGAATAGGGCGAGGAGGTGCCCGCATTTATTATATTTCCCTTATAGAGCTTGAGCTTGACATCGCCCGTGACGCGCTCCTGAGTCTTGTCGACAAAGGCGGCGAGAGCCTCTCTGAGGGGAGCGAACCACTGACCGAAGTAGACGAGCTCGGCGTAGCGCAGAGCTACCTGCTCCTTGTAGTGCATGGTGTCCCTGTCGAGGGTCAGAGTCTCGAGGACTTCATGAGCCCTGTAGAGGATAGCGCCTGCGGGATTCTCGGCGGTTTTCGACGATATCTGCAAGTCCGACGCCGTTTTCGCCGCCGATCTTGTTGAGCTTCTCGATCATGGTAACGCCGTCCATCTTCTCGCCGTCAACGGCAACGGGAATGCCCTTTTCAAAGCTTATTGTGATATAGGTCGGCTTGTCGGGAGCCTGCTCGGGGGATTTGCCTATCTCAAGAAAGCCCGGCTTGTTATACTGCGGCTCGTTCGCGGGATCTTCAAGGTCGAGTCCCTCATGCGAGAGGTGCCAGAGGTTCT
>OIXU01000522.1_pt1 | contig 13373 bp, 10 predicted proteins | sample 1587921 | NCBI WGS metagenome assembly OIXU01 (sample SAMN03283238) | human gut metagenome | biome: human-associated habitat; material: feces | host: Homo sapiens | place: Peru | collected 2012
GAAGTTTGATTTTAAACAGAATTTGCAATTTTGTGCTACCCATACCTTTTGCAGCCTCAAGAATGTTTTTATCAACATTAGTTATACCTGTGTGGGTACTTCTCACCATAGGCAGTAGTGCATAAATTGTTAAAGCTATTACAGCAGTAGCGTTACCAACACCGGAAAATGGAATTAAAAAACCCAGCATTGATATTGACGGTATAGTGTATAAGAAGTTGATTACACCAAGAGCAGGTTTAGATGACTTCTCATATTCACTGATTAAAATACCTACTGTACCACCAAAGATTATTGCAATAAAAATTGCAAGTAGTGAAATTTCTATATGTTCTAAAAGTAAGTTAAAGAAAAAATCTTTCTTGTCAATTAATAAAGTCCACATTTCTTTTATCATTTTTATTCCTCCTTAAATGTTAATTACCTAACTTTTTAATAGCACCAACAGGACATTTTTCATAACAAAGACCACAATGTAGGCAATGAGTTTGATTGATTTTAAAATCATTAATGCATTTTTGAGGACATATTTTCTCACACTTTTTGCACTTAATACAATTGTCAGTTATCTCAAAACCATTTTTAATGACTTCACTATTACCTAATGAATAAACTTCTCTAACAATAGGTTCTTTACCTAAGTCAAAAAATTCAACTTCACCATTATCAATACAAAATGCCTCAAGTACATATCTGCTATCATCAGGATAAACTTTGTTCATTGAAGGATTTTCCTTAAATATACGGTCAATCCACATTTTCTGTTCATCAAGCTTGTGAGCTTTACCGTTAAGCCTAATCATTTGATATTCTTTGTTCATTCCGGTAATGGCAACATTACTGTCTTTCATTAACTGATGATAAAAGTTTTTACCTCTTGCAGTGCAAAAATAAAGTTTCTCACTGTCAACAAGCATAATGTCAATAATTCTTATTTGTGGTTTACCACTTACATCAACAGTAGCAAAAGCAACATCCTTAATATCTCTAAGTATCCGTAAACATTTTTCAGCATTCATATTTAACTCTCCTTTAAGTTTCTAATTTTATTTTAATTGAAGTTAAATACTATAACAAGTACGCACTTTTTTATTACATAGTTACTTAAAAGTAACTATTGATTATAATTGAATAATAATATATAATTGAATATAAGATAAAACTCTAATGTTATATAAAAGGAGAACGTAGTATAGCTTTAAAAACTATTGCTACTAATATAAAAATGAAAACAAAAGAAGAATTACCTGCTTGTCCTGTTGCGACAACAGTTTCGCTAATAGGCAGTAAGTGGAAAATATTAATAATGCGTAATCTCTTAGTACGATCTTGGAGATTTAATGAATTAAAAAAAGACCTTGACGGCATAAGCCAAAAGGTCCTTACAGATAGTTTGCGTTCAATGGAGGATGACGGTATCGTTACCCGTACTGTGTATGCAGAAGTCCCACCAAGAGTAGAATATGCTCTCTCACCATTAGGCGAATCTATGCGACCAATTATGGATGCAATGGAAAAATGGGGAACAGAGTATAAGAAAAGTTTGGAATAAAATATTATATTGTAAATGAAAGAAGTGATAGTTTTTGCTATCACTTGTTTTTGCTTTTGTAGTGAAAACATATGTAAAATACGGTTACGAAATCTATTAATATTTTGATAACCATAAGCATTCCTTTTTAGAACTTTGATTTTGTTGTTGCAGCCTTCTGTAAAACCATTAGTTATCGGTGTTAAGAATGAATTTAAAATACCATTTAGCCAATTAAGCATTGTTTTTGCACATTTTTCTAAATGTTCCATTCCGCTATCAAGTGCTGAATCTATCCATTCAGACATTCTTTTCTTGGCTTCTTCTCTGTCATTGCAATCAAGTATTTTGAGAAAATCTTCTTTAAACCAGTGTGCAATATTTAGGTTTGCTGATTTATACAACATAATATTTACTTGTTGTTTTTGTTCATCATTTAATTCATCAAATCGTTTTAATAACAGCTTTCTTGAGTGTTTGAAATACTTTCTTTCACTCTTTGGGAACTTCTTCTGTTCCTCTTTTCGTACTCTTTCAAATGCCCATATTATCTGCCTTATCCAATGGTATTTATCCACTACCTGTGTTGCATTTTTAAGCCAAGTTTCGGATACTTTAAAATATGTTTTCCACATATCACTTACAAATAACTCAACTTCCATCCTATTTTCTTTAGGAAACTCCTTAAAATACTTGATTAAATCGTACATTTTTCTCGTTGGAAGTATATCTAATACGACCCTGTTTTCAGGGTCAGTAATAATACAGTTGTATTTTTCACCACCGGTATTACCCTTGAATTCATCTATTGCTACAGTTATCGGTAATTCATTTAATGAGTAGAATATCATATCAAATATACGCATTACCTTGGTTACACTAGTATTATTTTCTCTTGCTATTTTAGTAAACGAAGTTGTAGTCCTTAATAGTTTGATTATATATATGATAAATCTTGTTGTATATCTTTGGTATTTAGCAAGAAAATTATTATCTTCAGCAAACCTTTTTCCACATTTACAACGGTATCTTCTTTTCCTTAGATGTATATACACGAACTTACCAAAGCTTGGAATATCCTTAATTACTTGCACTCTGTAGTCATGAACACAATATGTTACACAATCACAATTAGGACACTTATGGGGTTTTCTTTCCAATTCACAATAAATATGGACCTCTTTTTCATTGCTTTCAATATTATTTATTATTATGCCTTGCGTTCCTGTTAGTTTTTCGATAAAAAAAGTGTAGAGTATAATTTTGACCTCTGTTCTGGATTTTTGTCAATTCCATTTTAACGGATTTTTCAAATTTATGCTCTACTTTTTTATATTTTTTTCGTAGGCTCTATTTTTCTTACCCCAACATTTATTATAGAGCCTTTTGTATTTGTTGCTTAAAAGTGGTTGACTTATTTACAACTTTGGCTTATACTTATAATGTAAAATTATAAAATATAATATGAGTGCTTTTATACATAGGTTACACTATGAGTACGGATAAAATTGGCAACAGAATTCGTGAATTAAGAAATCAAATGGGTTTAAGTCAAGAAAAGTTTGCACAAAAGATAGGTATGGACAGAACTTATTTTGCAAGCGTTGAATTGGGTAAGCGAAATATATCAATCGTAAACATTGAAAAAATCGCAAATGGATTAAACGTGTCGCTTTCCGATCTTTTTAAAGATATTTAGTTCAAATCTATTTTTATAGTGGAATACTTTGGTTAATTAAATTAAAACAATCGGCGAAGGAATTACAATGAGTGCAACCGGAACAACATACAAAACCTCATTGATAAACAATTTACGTTACTTAGGCAATAAATGTATGAAAAATAATTTTAGCAAAACATTATATTTTATAAAATGGAATAGTGATCATCAAACTATAATTACCAGCGGCTAGCAAATTAACGCTATAATGCATAGTGAAAAAAAGTGGTATAATGGTGAATCATAGATGAGGGTTTTACGAAAAGCCGCTGACGAAGATTTTGAAAAGATGGAAGTGATACTATAAATGGTAAAAACAACATATCTTTCATCGATTATATCAGCATTTAACAAATTAAACGGTATGGGATCGTTAAATGAAATATATGACGTTATTGAGAAAGAAGGACGATTGAGTTATATTTTTTCCAACCCTAATTGGAAAGATAATGTAAGGGCGACAATACAAAGACATTGTATCCAGACGAAATCTTACGGAGGAAGCGAAGATTTATTTCGCTCAGTATATGGATTGGGTGAGGGTTACTGGAAATTCAAAAATTTTGATTCTTCAGAATATGATAATCCTATAATCGATCGACAACTGAAAATGATTGCAAATTTAGATATTTCAAATACAGAAAAAGAAATGATAATAAAATCCAGAATTGGACAAGGAATCTTCAGAGATAGGATAATACAAAAATATGAGCATTGTATAATCACCGGAATTAATGATAATCGTTTGTTATTAGCAAGCCATATTAAGCCTTGGCGTTCAGCTTCAAATTACGAACGATTAAGTTCGGAAAACGGACTATTATTATCCCCATTATATGATAAGCTTTTTAATATTGGGTTAATTACTTTTGATGATAATATGAAGATTCTGATATCTAATAAACTAAGTTGTGAAAATGTTTCTAGAATCAATATTGACACAAATAAGATATATTTTAATAACCCTTCAAACGAAATGATGGTTAATATGAGATACCATAGACAAAATATATTTGTAGAATAGTTATATTGAAAATGCATCTCAACATAAATGTTATTTCTGATTTCCGTAGCAGAAAAACAACGCCGTTTTATGATCCACAAGACTATTCAAAGTCTATAGCAGGAATGAAAATAATTCCTTTGGAGACACCTGAATTGAAGAAAATAGTTTCCAACAGAAAAACATATAAGGAACTGTATTCTTTATTTGAAACAGCATTTAATTCGGCATTGCCACCGCACGAGTGGTATGACAAGCTTATTCCGAAAATATAACTTGTTGCCGTAGAATAAAAAATAACTAGTAGCGATAAAATATATTGTGTGATTTTAAAAAGGAGTTATGCAATATGATAGATCGCTTATCCAAAAAGGTGGTAAAAAGAGAGATGAATATCAAACCGCAAGATAAGACTATAAGAGAATTGTTGCTTTCGGGGCGTCAATTTATTATTCCGAGATTTCAAAGAGAGTACTCTTGGGACAGAAAAAATTATAAAGAATTTTTAGATGATATGCTTAATTGCTTGATCGTTAGTGAGGGCAAGGTAAATTATGATCAGTATTTTCTTGGAACAATGCTATTTGTCGGAGACTGTTTTGAAGGTGATAAAAATGAAATTGATGTAGTTGATGGGCAACAGCGATTAACAACTATTACAATACTATTTTCCGCCTTATCTGATCGTTTTATACAGATCAATCAGAACACGCTTAGTGAACAAATTTTTAAATATATTATGACTACAAATGACGATGGTGAAGTTGTAAGAATTATAAAAAGCAAAACCCATTACCCTTTTTTCTCTTTTTATATACAAGAAAGAGAAAAAACAAATATTGAAAACCCTTCAACTGAGGAAGAACAATGCATAAAAGAAACTTATGAATATCTTTATAATAGTTTAAGCGAGGATAAGCTAAAGGGATTTTTAAAAAAGAAATATGGCGATGATAATGTTGATGAATTGAACTATATCGATATCCTCAAAGCAGTGAGAGATCAAGTATTAAATACCACATTTGTATCAATATCTACAAAAGAACGAAAGCAAGCAAATATGATTTTTGAAATTCTCAATGCCAAAGGAAAAAATTTATCAGGTGTCGATTTAATAAAAAACAAAATATTTGAAATAGTAAATGATACAGAACCTGCGGATTATGCTGAAGAAAAATGGAAATCAATAAAAAGCCTTCTAAATGATCGCAATATAGATGTCGGCTTTGTTCAATTTTATCGATATTTTTGGATTTCTAAGTATAAGAAGTCTAGCGTTAATAAGCTGTATGATGATTTTAAATCTACTATTAAGCCAGTAAGCAAAAAAAGATACAAAGAATTTTTAGCAGAAATTGAGGATACCGCAAGAATATATGTTAAGACTGTTTCTCCTCAGAGAAATGACTTTCAAAATAAAAAAGAATATTTTGGTCTTATTCAAAGCATAAAAGTCCTATCCGATGATTTTAATATAGTCCAAGTACGAATAGCCTTAATTGCGTTGCTAGAAGCTAAAGAAAAAGGAATTATAACACTGAAACAATTGAAGTCAATTGTCTATGAACTTGAAAACTTTCACTTTTCTTATAATGCAATTTGTTCTAAGCCTACTAATAGATTGGAAAAAATTTATTCTAGTTTTTCAATAAATTTAAGAAAATGTAGCGATAAGGTTAAAGCTCGTGAAATTTTAAAAGACTTAATTAATCAATTAAATGCGCTCTATGTTTCATATCAAGAATTCGAAAGCGAGTTTATAAAATTATCATATTCAAAACGTGATACAATCACAAACATTAAAGCCAGATACGCTATTAATAAAATTGCAACATATTTTGAAGAAAGTGAATTGTTTAGAGATGAAGGCAGTATTGAACACATATTGCCTGAATCAGAAGGTGGCAATAATAACAATATTGGTAATTTGATTTTATTAGAACAAACGCTTAACGAAGATGCCGATTGTTTATCGTATAGTGATAAAATAAATGTTTATAATAGATCATCATATAGGTGGGTGCAGAATTTTATAAGTGAAAACTCCCAATGGGATAACACAATGATACTTCCACGTGCTAAAAAGCTAGCGATATTTTATTATAAAAATATACTAAATAAATTGATACCATCTGACGATATGTAATTTAATTATTTGTGGCAACGATATGGCAACAAAAAATCGGATAGCGTATACTTTACCGATAATTCAAATAATATAAATACTCTCTAACAAAATTCATAAACAAAAGTGTTTAAGATTGATTTATATGGAGCGAGTGGAAATAGTTCCCTTTGGTTTAGATGTGCCGAAAAAACCTAGTATTAACTGGTTTACCATAAGGATACCTTTGTTTAATCGGGCGCCGAATGGCAGGTAGTGCATATGCACCGCCTGTCTTTCGCCTTTTTTATGATCTTTACATTTCGGCGACATTGCCGATGTAACGGAAATAAATATCAATCTGCTGTTTAAACTCTAGGGTGTATGATTTTTGATTTTTAGCCATTGTGTTGAACTCCTTTTTCTATAAGTATAGCTTGTTCAACATTTCGTATCTATGGTTATATTCTAGCACCAGTATAGTTCTGCGATACCGTTTCTTGCACCACCCTGTACGAAAAATTACACTACCGAAATAACTTGACCATGTAGGTGTTGCTTGTGTTCGATCCGTCCTGTCTGTGGCGCTTTTTCTTTTTCAAGACTTCAGATTGCTGCGTCCACCGTCTTTTTGTCAATACAGCATTCCTCGGCGATCAGCCGCCGTGACGGAAAGCAGACACCGTTTTTATCGCTGTGTTTTACAAGGCAGCAGTAGACGGCGTAATCTCTCGGCTTTAATCGGTAGTCGCTTATGCGGTTTGAAATGATTGAAAATTTTATCCCCTCACTTTTCATGCCGAAAATCGGGTGTTCTAACACCTTAAAAATTGAGACTTTACAAAATGTTCAAAATTCCGAGGTCTATCCGCAAAAAGAAAACAGGTAAAGGACGGTGAGATCCTCTGCCTGTTGCAGTATATATTTTCGAAACAGAAACAGAATCGTGCGATCTCGTTTCCGATTATCTTACTTTGTTACGGTTCTAATTCAGGTGTCGGCTCGTACACTTCCATCATCAGCCGCGATGTAAATCGAAATCCGTTTGTGAATGCTTGTAGCTCATACCGGTCGTAATTTCTGCATCCGTTTTTTAATTTGTTCGAACGGAACCTTTTGCTGTTCTGTGAGAGTGGCTCTGAGTTCCGTTTCAAGCCGCACAACGGTTACAAACGATCCGCCTTTGTCTGTGCCTTTTTGCTATACTCTGCACTGTTTTTTGAAAGAATGAGCGTCTTAATGCAATCTTAATACAGAGCGCTGAATCATTACACCGTTTTATTATGTTTCACGGTATACTCTTTATAAACAAGAAGAAATAGGAGAAGTATATATGCCTAAAATTACACATAGAAAAAAGCGGCTGTCATCCTTTAAGCTGATCGTTTTAGGCTTTGCCAGTGTCATAGTGCTTGGAGCGCTGATATTGATGCTGCCGTTTTCATCGACTGCCGGAGTTGTTACGCCGTTTCATGAGGCACTGTTCACATCGACCTCCGCCGTTTGCGTTACGGGGCTGGTCGTGCAGGATACAGGTAGCTATTGGTCCACTTTCGGGCAGACGGTAATACTGCTGATGATCCAGATAGGCGGGCTCGGTGTTGTGACAGTTGCGGCATTTTTCGCTATGCTGTCCGGCAGAAAAATATCGCTGATGCAGCGCAGTACCATGCAGGACGCCATCTCTGCCCCGAAGGTCGGCGGGATCGTCCGCCTGACCCGCTTTATTGTACGGGGAACTTTTTTGATCGAGCTTATCGGAATGATCGTCATGCTGCCGACATTTTGCGGAAAATTCGGTATCAAGGGAATTTGGATGGCGGCATTTCATTCGATTTCCGCCTTTTGTAACGCCGGCTTTGACATACTCGGCACCGCAGAAAACAAATACCCGTCTCTTACGGGATACATCGGAGAGCCTACAATAAACATTGCAATTATGCTTTTAATTATTGTGGGCGGTATTGGATTTTTGACCTGGGACGATATTTACACAAACAAGTGGCATTTCAAAAAATACCGTATGCAAAGTAAGGTCATATTGGTAACAACGGCAATCCTCATTATCGCTCCCGCAGTATTCTTTTTCTTCTGCGATTTTACGGGGCTGCCGCTCGCCGAAAGGATTCTTGCGTCGCTTTTTCAGTCTGTCACACCGAGAACCGCCGGTTTCAATACCGCTGCTCTTCCCGCTATGACCGGTTCTTCCAAGGCAATTATGACCCTGCTCATGCTCGTCGGCGGCTCGCCCGGCTCCACGGCAGGCGGTATGAAAACGACCACGCTTGCCGTTCTGATTCTGAGTGCATTCTCCGTCTGTCGCAAAAAGGACGATGCCGAAGTCTGCGGCAGGCGCATTGACGGTTCGGCAGTGAAAAACGCCGCAGCCGTTGCCGTAATGTATTTCCTGCTGTTTTTTGTCGGCGGCATTGTTATCAGCACGGCAGAAGGTCTGCCGCTTAGCACCTGCCTTTACGAAACGGCGTCCGCTGTCGGAACGGTCGGGCTTACCCTTGGAATCACACCGCAGCTCGGTGTTCTTTCTCAGCTTATTTTGATCGTCTTGATGTATCTCGGCAGAGTCGGCGGACTTACCCTGATTTACGCGGCGGTTTCCAACAAAAATCAGAGCGGAGCAAAGCTGCCACTCGAAAAAATCACAGTCGGATAAAGGAGTTGCTATATTATGAAAAACATATTGTTAATAGGTCTCGGCAGATTCGGTAAGCATATTGCTTTGCAGCTGAGTAAGCTCGGACACGAGGTGATGGCGGTAGACATCAACGAAGAAAGAGTCAATGAAAGTCTGCCGATCGTTACCAATGCACAGATCGGCGACAGCACAAACACGGAGTTTTTAAGGTCGCTCGGCATCGGAAACTTTGATGTGTGCATCGTCACCATCGGCGGAAATTTTCAAAACTCGCTGGAAACCACTTCTTTGCTGAAAGAACTCGGCGCAAAATTAGTTGTATCCCGTGCCGAGCGTGATGTGCAGGAAAAATTCCTTCTGCGGAACGGAGCGGACGAGGTCATTTACCCAGAAAAACAGGTAGCAAATTGGGCTGCTATTCGGTACACCGCCGACCACATTCGGGATTACATTGAGGTTGGTGAGGCTCATGCCATTTTTGAGGTAGAGGTGCCTAAGGGATGGATCGGCAAAACCGTCGGAGAACTGGATATCCGCAGAAAATACAGCATCAATATTATGGCAACCAAGGAGAACGGAAAAATCAATATGGCAGTTTCACCGGAAACCGTTTTTACGGACAAGATCACTCTTTTGGTTCTCGGTGCTTACAAAGAACTGCAAAAGTGTTTTCGCATTTAACAGAGGTGAATGAGGATGGCTGAGCTATTGCTGATTGTCAGCCTGCTTGCCGTATTTGTTTTCGGATTTTATCTTATGAGCAGGCTGGATCGATTTCTTGAAGAAAACAGAAAGGCACTGTTAAAGGAAAACGAATCCTGCGAGCCTTCCGAAGTTCTGCTGCCACATGGGCTGTCCGACAGTGAGATATTAAGCGAGATCCACCGCTTTCGGGAAACGCACGGAAAGGTCGATATTATTCTTTCCGACAGCAAAGAGAATGCATTTTAGTTTGCGGTAGATTATTTCACGATTTTGATGTATAATAAAACAAAAGGACGGTGAACCAGATGAAAACACAAACCGACCAGTCAAAAAAAGGCGCAGACGAGCATATCCTTGTCTGCCTATCCTCTTCGCCGTCCAATGCAAGGATCATACACACCGCCTCAAAGATGGCTAAGGTCCTTCATGCAAGATTTACCGCCATCTATGTGCAGACGGATACGGTCATAAATGATGAGGATCAGTCCCGACTTTTGCAGAACATACAGCTCGCGCAAAAGCTCGGCGCCGAGATCGTTATGACGCACGGCGAGGATGTACCACTGCAGATCTCGGAATATGTCAGGCTTTCCGATGTCACAAAAATCGTGATCGGGCAAAGCAGTGCCAGACGCAGAGGGCTGTTCGGAAGACCGACTCTCACCGAAAAGCTGATCTCCTCCGCCCCCGATGTTGACATTCATATTATTCCCGACGCACTGAACTACACAAAGTCGCACAGACGCCGTCTGTTCTTTGGTGCAGAGATACCGTCGCTGCGGGATATTGCCGTGACCGTCCTGGCGCTTGCCGTATGTACGGCGATCGGGTTTCTGTTCGACCATCTCGACTTTCCCGATACCAATATCGTTACGGTATACATCCTAGGTGTGCTGATGATCTCCGTTTTGACCAAAGGATACCTTTGCAGTATAGCAGGCTCACTTCTAAGTGTTGTATTGTTCGGATTTTTCCTTACCGAACCCAGGTTGTCCTTTCAGACCTATGCCGTAGGCTATCCCGTTACCTTTGCAGTTATGCTGGCGTCTTCAGTTCTCACCGGCACGCTTGCCTCGAAGCTGAAAGATCATGCAAGGCTCTCGGCTCGCTCCGCGTTCCGTGTGCAGGTGCTGTTTGACACTGACCGTCTGCTGCAAAAAGCAAAAAGCAACGATGATGTTTTAAGCGTGACCTGTATGCAGCTCTCGCGGTTGCTTGACCGCAGTATTGTTGCCTATACGAAAGGCGAAAACGGAATGTTGTCCGGGCGGCTGTATGCCGAAAAAAAGGATACACACGCTGAAAAGCTGCTAAGCGATGCAGAGCGGCAGACCGCAGAATGGGTGCTTCAAAACGGTCACCGTGCAGGAGCAGCGACAGCACAGTTTGGAAAATCCGAATGTCTTTATCTTGCAATCCGTGCAGGCGGCAGAGTCTACGGTGTAATTGGGATACCGATGAAACCCGAAAAGCCCGATTCATTTGAGAGCAGCATCGTACTGTCGGTTGTGAACGAATGTGCGCTGGCAATGGATAATGCTCACAACGCCGCCGAAAAGGAACGGGCGGCAGATCTTGCAAAAAGCGAGCAGCTGCGCGCCGACCTTTTGCGGTCGATCTCACACGATCTGCGCACGCCGCTTTGCTCCGTTTCGGGTAATGCGGACACGCTTTTGCATAACGGAAACTGCCTGGACGAAGCAACCAAGCAGCAGATCTATAAAGATATTTATGACGATTCCGAATGGCTGATCGGCGTGGTGGAAAATCTGCTGTATGTTACACGGCTGAATGACGGACGCCTGAAGCTGGAGCTTACCGATCAGCTTGTGGACGAAGTGGTCAACGAAGCCGTTTCGCATTTGAAGAAAAAATCCGTCGGACACAAGGTGACGGTAAGGTGCGACGATCTGATCCTTGCCCGTATGGACGCACAGCTTATCGTGCAGGTCATTGTCAACCTTATTGATAATGCTTTGAAATATACCGAACAAGGCTCCGAGATCTGCGTAAGTGCGGAAAAACAGGGCGGGGATGCCGTGATCCGAGTCGCCGATAACGGAAACGGAATTGCAGACGATATGAAACCGCATATTTTTGAGATGTTTTACACCGGAAAAAATACCGTCGCAGACAGCCGCAGAAGCTTCGGTATCGGGCTTACCCTGTGTAAATCTATCGTAGAGCTGCACGGCGGAACGCTGACGCTTACGGATAACGTACCGCACGGCTGCATATTTACCTTTACTTTACCGCTCAGCGAGGTGACTCTGAATGAATAAACCCCTTGTTCTCGTTGTGGAGGACGACCGTCCTGTCCGCAATCTGATCGTGACAACATTAAAGGCGCACGATTACCGCTATCTGACTGCAGAGAACGGACGCGGTGCCATTATGGAGGTGACCTCCCATAACCCGGATATCGTTCTGCTGGATCTGGGGCTGCCGGATATCGACGGCACACAGGTGATCGAAAGCATCCGCTCATGGTCAAATATGCCCATTATTGTGATCAGTGCGCGCAGCGAGGATAAAGACAAAATCACGGCGCTGGATGCCGGGGCGGACGACTATCTGACAAAGCCCTTTTCCGTAGAGGAGCTTTTGGCACGCCTTCGGGTCACGCAAAGACGGCTGCTGCTGCTTCAGGCAAGCGGCGACGCCGACTCACCCGTTTTCCAAAACGGCAAGCTTAAAATCGATTATGCCGCCGGCTGCGCTTATCTAAATGGGGAGGAATTGCACCTGACCCCGATTGAATACAAGCTTTTGTGTCTGCTCTCTCATAATGTCGGAAAGGTGCTGACGCACACCTATATCACGCAGCAGATTTGGGGCAGCAGCTGGGAAAACGATATTGCTTCTCTGCGGGTGTTTATGGCGACCCTGCGCAAAAAGCTGGAGCCGCAAAAGGACTGTCCGCAATACATTCAGACGCATATCGGCGTCGGTTACCGTATGCTGCGGGTAGACTGAGAAAAGCGAGGAAACAAGGATTTGAACCGATATGCAATAGAAAATCTTTTCGGAATTGAAGGGCTGAATATTGCTTAGTACGGACTCATTTTCCTGTTAGCTATAAAAAAGCACAACGCCACAGAGTTTTAAAACTCTGTGGCGTTGTGCTACTCTCAATCGGTCACTTTATGAAAGTATCCTTATGTGAGCCTGCCTTTTGCTGGGTTTTCCGGCGGAGTTTTTGGCGTGCCAAAAGGGATTCGAACCCCCGACCTTTCGCTTAGGAGGCGAACGCTCTATCCAACTGAGCTATTGGCACATAACATAACTATTGTATATGATGGCTTGCGATTTGTCAAGAAATTGGGAAATTTTCTTATTTTACTGAATATTCAAAAAAATTTAAAATAAGTGTTGACAAATGGAGAAACTTGTGTTAGAATAAACCTTGCTGAAATGCTGAAAGGCAAGATGAGCATACGGAGAGGTGTCCGAGTGGTTTAAGGAGCTAGTCTTGAAAACTAGTGATCCCGCGAGGGACCAAGGGTTCGAATCCCTTCCTCTCCGCCATTTTATTTTATAGTGAATTTAAACTTCACACGGAGGATTACTCAAGTGGTGAAGAGGCTCCCCTGCTAAGGGAGTAGGTCGCTAACGCGGCGCGAGGGTTCAAATCCCTCCTTCTCCGTTTTTATTTTT
>OIXU01000524.1_pt1 | contig 13319 bp, 15 predicted proteins | sample 1587921 | NCBI WGS metagenome assembly OIXU01 (sample SAMN03283238) | human gut metagenome | biome: human-associated habitat; material: feces | host: Homo sapiens | place: Peru | collected 2012
CAGGACAAGCAATGTATAACCAGCCAAATAGTGATGCAGCTTCACAATCAACACAAACTCACTCAGGTGATGATGTAGTTGACGGTGAATTCACTGAGAAGTAAAATAAATAAGCAACATTTGAAGTTCTAGCCCCGCTAGAACTTCTTCGTATCGTATGGAGGGATTCACATGGCAGAAAAACGTGACTATTATGAAGTGCTTGGTGTTAGTAAAAGTGCGACACCAGATGAAATTAAAAAGGCCTATCGAAAATTGGCCATGAAATATCACCCCGATCGAAATCATGAACCTGGAGCTGAAGATAAGTTCAAGGAAATCAATGAAGCTTATGAAGTATTAAGTGATGAGAAAAAGCGTGCTACCTATGATCAATTTGGTCATGCGGGCATGGATGGAGCCTTTGGACAAGGTGGTGGATTCTCTGGTGGATTCACAGACTTTGGAGATTTAGGAGACATCTTCGGTTCGTTCTTTGGTGGAGGATTTGGCGGTGGAGGATCTCGCCGTTCAAGCAATCAACCTCGACAAGGACAAGACCGTTACATGCAGATGCGCATTGATTTCATGGATTCAATTTTTGGCAAAACAGAAACGATTTCATTGGATGTCGATGAAACATGTAAACACTGTAATGGATCTGGAGCTGAAAGCCCAAGTGATGTGCAGACATGTCCTACATGCCATGGTTCTGGATATGTTATGTCTCAACAAAGAACACCTTTTGGTGTGATTCAGCAACAAAGTGTATGTCCGGATTGTCATGGTACAGGTAAAAAAGTTACACATGCATGCTCACATTGTCATGGCAAAGGATATGAGCATCGTCGTGTAAAATTGGATATTAAAATTCCAGCAGGAATTCAATCTGGTCAACAGATTCGTATTCCACAAAAAGGCGAAAGAGGATCAAACGGAGGACCTAATGGAGATTTATATATCGAAATTATGGTTGCACCACATCCAACTTTCAAACGCGAAGACAATAATATCTTCATTAAAGTTCCAATTAGTTCAATTGATGCAACGATTGGTTGTACAATTCAAGTTCCAACCGTGTATGGTGATGTTGAATTGAAAATTCCTGAAGGAACACAACCAAACACTAAATTCCGTCTAAAAGGAAAAGGTGTAAAATCGCGTTCAGGAGAAGGGGATGAATTTGTAGAAGTTCAGGTTGAAATTCCACGTAAAGTATCTCGAAGAGAAAGAGAGTTATACGAAGAATTAAAATCTGGGCAAGCTGAATCTCCTTTTGAAAGATTCAAAAGAGCGTTTAAGTAAATGAAAAGAGCATTATTTCTGCTCTTTCTTTTTTTTCATCTTGTCTGAATCTAAGAAAAACATTGTGAATGTAGCTCTTGAAAGAAGTACATTTTCATCATTAAAGATAAATACTTCATAAACTCCGGTTGTTCTTCCGCTTGAAATTTCTTGTGCAATCCCAATCAATTTGCCACCACGACCAGGCTTAATATAATTGATTGTACCTGTAAGTGTAACGCTATCTCTTCCTGTCGCAAAGCTTGCTGCTCCAGCGACCGTATCTGCCAAAGAGAATAGGGCTCCACCATGGACAAAGCCATGTATATTTAGAATTTGTTCATCAATAATCATTTCTACTTTCGCAAAACCATGTCGTACTTCTGTAACACGCATATCATTACTTTGAAGAAATTGACTCGAACTATTTAAACGTTCCATTAACGCGTGCATATTTTCTTCCATAAACTACCTCCAACAATGCTTTTATTATAGCATGAAATGATGCTATAATGCTTATTGTGGTTAAGAAGGAGAATGATTTATGGATTCAAATAATATATTTTTTAAAGTGATAGTGGGAGTCGTATTAGTTGGATATATGGCATTCATTTTCTATCAAAGCTTAAAAGGTGGAATTGCCTATAAAAAAGAATTTGAAAATTTTAAAAATTCACATAAACATTACGAAACAATGGTAGATGGTGGATATTGGGTATGGGTCATGATTGCGATGGCGGTTTTAGCCTTCATTTTAATGTTCATGGCACCAGCATTAGCTGCCAATGGACAAACATATTATTACTATTTAGCATATGGATGTATTGGATTGGTATTCTTAGGATTGTCTATTGATTCATATACACATCGTCGTGTTTATTTTACAGAAGATGGCTTCTTTTTTGAAGATACATATTATCGTTATCGCATGCTTGCAAATTTTGAATTTAAAAATGGTGTCATTACACATAATTGCACAGTATTAATGAGCAATCGCGATAAAATTGTTGTTACTAAGAAAATTGGTGAAAAGCTACAGGAACGACAAAAGGCATTTAAAAAGTCGAAGAAAGAGCGTCGTAAATAATGTTATTTTTATCCGATTTAGATGGAACTTTAATGGATTCAAATGGGATCATTACAGAAGAAGATGTGAATTCAATTCATAAATGGACACAAAAACATTCATTTGGATTTGTGACAGGAAGAGATCATGCTTTTTGTATGGAACTTGCTTCTAAATATCAATTGTCATGTGCATATATGATTACAGATAATGGGGCAAACGCCTATTATAAAGATCAGAATGTGTATTCTTCTTTAATTGATTTAGATGATGGAATACAAATGTGTAAAGAGATCCTAAAATACAATTTGGATTTGTTTTATACAGACGAAGTAGGAAATCGCTATTATCCTGTTTCATCTTATGGAAAAGAAAGACTTCATAGTTTTGAAAAGAAACAACCGAGTTTAGGACGATTTTCAAATATAGATATATTGGAATTTTTAAATTCACGAGATTTAGGGTTAGCCAAGTTAAGTATGTATGTTGAAAATGACTTAGATTTGTTATTGAATCAATTTAGAGACTTGTTTAAAAACTATGAAGTAATGGCTACTTCAAAAGATTATATTGAGATCACAAAAAAAGGTACAAACAAATGGGAAGCCTTTTGTCATTTACCTGTCGAAGATGCGATTTTTATTGGAGATGGAGAAAATGACTTATGCATATTAAAAAACTTAAAGAATACATATGTCATGGATCATGCACCTGAGAGTTTGAAGGTATATGGCGTGTGTGTAAAGAGTGTAGCTCAAGCTATAGATATAGAAAGTAGGAAAGAAAATGTCTAGAAAAAGAAAAAAAGGAGCAAAGGCAACAGCTGCTTCAATGGTAATGGATACTTTGAAAAAAAGAGGGGCAGTAGATGAAAAAAGTGCGGTAGATGTAAGTGCGTTTAAAAATTTGCCTTATGCTACTTCAACAATTAGTTATACAATTTCGAATCTAATAGAAGAAGGTGTTGTTGGTAAAACAAATGATGAAAGATTCTATTATGATGATTTAGGATTTAAAGCTTTAGAAACAAAATTTGTACGTGGATATTCAATGATTTTTATTGTACCTATTGTTATCGCAATCCTTGTATATGTTCTACAAAAAGTGTTATAAAAAAGTGTCGCAGTAATGCGACATTTTCTGTAAGGAAGGAGATTTGAATGGAGAAGCCAAAATCATTTGCGTATATTATCTTCTGTTTAACGATTTGTCTAGCCTTTGCGATTGGCAGTAATTACTTGATTAATACGACTACGCAATCAAATATGATATATAATTCGACGGAGCCACGTAAGATAGGAGCTACTTATATGACCTACAACAATACGTTTTATTCCGTAATCAATGAGGAAATTTCTAGAATCTTAAAAGAACATGGAGATCAGCTCATCACTTTGGATTCAGCTATGAGTTTAAAGAAACAAAAGGAACAAATTCACTATTTGATTGAACAACAAGTCGATGCCATAGTAATTGCGCCTGTTGATTATGAGGGGTTAGAAGATTCATTAAAAGAAGCATACAGAAATCATATTCCTGTGATTGTGGTGGATACGGAAGTAAAACATAATAAGAACGTTACTTATAGTATTGTCAGTGATAACTATGATGCGGGTGTTCAATGTGCAAAGGATATGATGCGCAAGCTTGATCATGCTAATATTGTTCTTTTACAACACTCCACGACTCGTTCAGGCTACTTACGTATTAAAGGATTTGAGGATACCATTCAATCCAATGAGAACTATAAAGTGGTCAAGCGTATGGAGTGTGATGGACAATTAGAGGTGGCCATGCCCAAAATGGAATCTTTTATTGAGGAAGGAATCGAATTTGATGTTGTAATGTGTTTGAATGATCCAAGCGCAATGGGGGCAATGGCTGCACTTTCATCAAATAATATGTTGAAAGATAAATATGTTTATGGCATTGATGGAACGCCGGAGGCAAAAGAAATGGTTGCAGAAGGCAAAATGGCTGCGACTGTGGCACAATCGCCAAAGACGTTTGGAAAAAAGGCTGGGGAGGTAATTTATAAGTTGTTTTCGCAAGAAACAATTAAGAATAAAAATGAAATGAGTCCTGTGCAAATCATCACAAAAGAGAATGTTCAAGATTATTCTACGGAGGGCTGGCAATGATACAAAATATTAAAAAATATAATGTATGGCTTGTCTATGTCTGTATGTGGGTTTTTAGTTTTTTTACTGTGTGGTACACCGCAATTGTGATGTATTATACGTTGGTACATGTGACAAAAAGTGGCTATGCATCCGATTTTATAAAAAATATATCTACGCTTTCCAATGTTCCAATGCGTTCTTTTTATATCTCTATATTTATGTTTATTGCGTTATTTTGTTTTGTGTCCATTCGTCCAAAACTCAAATTTTTTTATCATCACCAAATGATTCCTATCTTTATTGAGTTAGGATTCAGTTTGATTTTGATGAAGAATATCTCCTTTAGTGCAACATGTATCTTATTTATCGTCATTGCCGATTGTTTGATGTATGTAGATAAACCTTTTGATCGTTCAATTTGCATCATACTTGTCTTTTTGGCATATATGTTTTCAAATTATGGATATTTATCCAATTATATTCCTATGATTTCATTCCAGGAGTATTTGTCTGTATATAATTCAAGAACACAAGGCTTATTGATGGGTATTGAGGTTACTTTAACCAATTTAAATATTGTATTATTTATTGCCTATATATTCTTGTATCTACAAAGGCAGATGAATGAAACACAAAAGTTCGCTTCATTAAATGCTGAATTGAAACGCTTGAATATTCAACTAAAGGGTTATGCGAATTTGCGTGAAAAAATGGGTGAAACCAAAGAAAGAAACCGTCTTGCCCGTGAAATTCATGATACATTAGGGCATACTTTAACGGGATTAAGTATTGGTCTTGAGGCTTGTCAGGTGATGATTGATAGGGATGTCAATGTCACAAAAGCACAATTGGGTATTTTGCAAGAGAGCGCAAAACGAGGCTTAACAGATGTCAGGCGTTCAGTGGATAAATTGAAGCCAGATGCGTTAGAACGCTATTCATTAAAAGAAGCTTTAGATATGATGATCATGGATTTTCAAAAATTGACGGATGTAACGATTCTTTATTTGTGTCATTTGCCTTTGGTGAATTTAAATGCAGATGAAGAAGAAATTGTGTATCGTGTAGTGCAAGAAGGGATGACCAATTCTGTAAGGCATGGTCATGCGACAAAAATTTATGTTTCGATTGCGCAAGCCGATAATAATTTGATTATAATTATTGAAGATAATGGTCAAGGATGTAAGGGTGTAAATCCGGGCTTTGGTATTCATCATTTGACGGAACGTATTAATTTATTACAGGGACGAATTCGTTATTATGGCGATAATGGATTTGAGTTAATTGTAGAAATACCAATGAGAAGAGGAGAGAATAATGGTTAAAATTATGATTGCGGATGATCAGCAGCTCATTCGAGAAAGCTTAAAGATTATTTTAGATTCGGATCCAAGTTTTGAAGTTGTAAAAGTGGTTGGTAGTGGGCAAGAAGTATTAGATTCATTAAAAACAGAAAGTGTAGATATTATCTTGATGGATGTGCGTATGCCAAATATGAGTGGTGTGGATTGTACGCGAATTGTGAAGAAAGAATATCCAAATATAAAAGTTATAATATTAACAACATTTGATGATGATGAATATATTTATGATGCCTTAAAATATGGTGCAAGTGGTTATCTTTTAAAGGGTTGTTCCTTAGAAGAATTGAGTTCAGCTATTCATAGTGTATTATCTGGGGGAGCTTGTTTTAATCCGAATGTGGCAGGAAAAGTTGCACAGTTCTTTTCGCAAATGGCAAACTCGAATTCGGAATTTAGTCTTGAGCATGAAGAAGATTTTGACTTGAGTGATACAGAACGACAAATTATTGCACAAATTGGACATGGCTATTCGAATAAAGAAATTGCTCAAAAACTTGGATTTAGTGAGGGTACGATTCGCAACTATTTAAGTGTGATTTTGGATAAATTGGATTTAAGAGATCGCACACAATTGGCTATTTGGTATTTGTCTAGGGGAAATAAATAATGGTGAGAAAAAGATTAAGAACTTTTTTGATAGCCATATTGGTGTGTTGTTTGGCAGCTACATTTTATTATACACAAAAACCCATTGTTTTAACGATAGGTGTATTTGCGGGTAGTAACTGGAATGTGCCAAGTCCATACAGTGGCAAAATTATTGATAATGTGATTGAACGATTTGAGAAAACACATCCCAATGTGCAAGTGGAATATGTGAGTGGAATCTTAAAAGAGGATTATTCAGATTGGGTTTCAAAGGAAGCTTTAAATGGTAAATTGCCCGATGTGTTTATGGTGTTGAGTGATGATCTTTCTACATATGCTAAGGTGGGAATGTTAGAACCATTAGATACGTTTATGCAGACGGATGCAGACTTTAATAAAAATCGCTATTTTTCAACAACATTAAATGCAGGAAATATATATGATCATCAATATGCACTTCCATATGAAAGTTCACCAACTTTGATGTTTGTGAATAAAACGTTATTAGAAGAAAATGGGATTGCAATCCCAAATGTGAATTGGACGTGGGATGATTTTTATTCAATTTGTGAAAAATTGACTGTGGATACGGATGGTGATGGAGAAATCGATCAATTTGGAGAGTATGGCTATACTTGGCGAAATGCCCTAAGTTCGAATGGACAGGCGTTGTATGATGAAGAAAGTATGAAGTGTACTTTGCAGAAACAGGATGTGTATTCAGCTATTGAATTTGTGCGTCAATTAAATCGTTTAAATCGAAATCAGAATGTGACAAGTGAATTGTTTGATAAAGGCAAGATTGCCTTTTGTCCAATGATGTTTAGTGAGTATAGAACATATAAACCGTATCCTTGGAGCGTTAAAAAATATTCAAGTTTTGAATGGGATTGTCTTCCAATGCCTGCAGGACCTAGTGGCAATAATGTATCGCAAATGGATAGTTTACTTTGTGGAATCAGTAAAATGTCTTCTAAGAAAAAAATGGCTTGGGAATTTTTGAAGTTACTTTGTTATGATGAGACAACGCAAGAGAGTTTGTTTAAATATTCGCAGGGTGTCTCCGTGTTGAAGAATGTGTCGACATCCAAAAATGTGACTAAGTATATTCAAGAGGATGCGCCATTGGATTCAAATTATAATTTAGATTTTTTTGATGATATGATGGAACAAGCAATCACGATAAAAAAGCTGGATGGCTATGATCAATTGTATTCGATGGCAGATAGTGAAATTCGAAGAGTCATTGATACAAATGAGGATATTGAGTTGGCAATGCAAAATTTGAATGATGAATTAAATATATTATTGGAGAAACAGTAGAAAGTTAAATTTCTGCTGTTTTTTGTTTGCTTCTCAAAAATGACATTTGTCATCTAAAAGTGGTGACATATGGAAATTGAAAAGGTTTTCATACGGGTTATAATGAATGTGTATTCTATGTGATGCTCATGTTCAAAAGTCGTATAAATGTGTGAAATTATGTGTAATAACACTTGAAAACGCTGACATATTTATTATAAAATGTGAGTATAAGAAAACGCGGAGGAAAAAATAATGAAATATGTAGTTATGGTAAGCCATGGCGAATTCGCCCCTGGATTACACAGTGCCGTTAAAATGATGACGGGAGATCGTGAAGATGTATTGTCTACAAGCTTAAAGGACGGAATGAGCGCAGACGAATTTGCATCTAACTTTGCTGAATTGGTTAAAGATTTCAAAGCAGATGACCAGGTCATTTTATTAGCTGATATTTTGAGTGGATCTCCATTCACAAATGCATTGAATGTATTGGATCAAAAAGGATTGCTTCAAAATACTTTAGTAATTGCTGGTATGAATATGCCTCTTGCAATCACTGCTGTATTAATGAAAGATAACTTTGATAATGTACAAGATTTAAAAGATACATTATTAAGCGAAGGTCGTACAGGATTAACTGATTTTACAGTTGCTTCTGATGATGACGACGAAGATCTATAGGATTTGGCTATAACGCATATAGCGAAGGCATAAACAGAATAAAGGAGGACATATAATGATTAGTTTTATTCGTGTTGATGATCGTATTATCCACGGTCAGATTGTTACAAGATGGTCTAAAGAATACCCTTGTGATGGAATTATCGCAGTTAACGACAAAGCTGCAACTACACCTGTATTGACACAGTCATTCAAGGCTAGTACAGACAAGAAAGTATTTGTTTGGACAAAAGAACACTGGAGAGAAAAAGCAGAAACAGTTAAGAATTCTAATAAAAAATATTTCTTAATTACTAAAAACCCAGTGGATATGAAAGAATTGTTAGTAGACGATGGATTCGTACCTAACGATGTTAAAACAGTGGTTATCGGACCATGTAATGATCGTCCAGGAGCTACAAAATTAGGTCAAAACCAGTCAATTACTCAAGAAGAAGCTGAAGCATGTGAAGCTTTGACAAACGCTGGTTACACAGTATTGTTTGCATTATTAAAAGAAACTGCAATCGGTACTTGGGACAAATTTAGATCTAAATTTGGTTACTAATAGTGGGAATAGTAAACAGATTGAGATAAATAAAAGAAAAAGGAGAGATTTATAATGAGTTGGTTACAAGCAATTTTAATCGGACTTATGAGTTGTACAGCAGCTAGTACTATCGCTTGCTTAGGTACAACAGTAGGTAACTACACTTTGAACCGTCCTTTAGTTGCATCATTATTCGTAGGTTTGATCCTAGGTGATGTATCTGGATGTATTCAAATTGGTATTCCAATGCAGGTAATGTGGATCGCATTGGTTACACCTGGTGGAACAGTCGCATCTGACTTACGTGCCGTAAGTTACATTGGTATTCCATTGGCTTATGTTGGAGCAAAAGCCGCTGGTATGGATTTTGGAGGAAGTGATGCTCAAGGTTTAGCATCTAGTATCTCAGCCATGACTGGTGTAATCGGTATTACTTTATTCTACGGAACAGCTATGATGAACCTTATTTGGCAACACTGGGGCTGGGCTCAATTGGATAAAGGAAACTTAGATTGTTTAGGAAAAGTTGATGTTGTTCTCCCACTAATTTCACACTTTGTATTATCATTCTTGCCAGTTACTTTACTTTGCTACTATGGATCTGGAGCCGTAGCTGAATTGTTCCAGAGCTTAAATACTGAAGTATGGTATGTAAAAGCTATCTTATCAGTAGGATCAGTACTTCCTGCAGTAGGTATTGGTATCTTGTTAAAATCAGTAGTATCTAAGACTTCTGACTTGATTTACTTCATGTTCGGATTCGCTTTAGCTGCTTCTATGGGATTAACATTAATTGCTGCTACAGTTGTTGGTGGTGTATTCGCATTGATTAACTACCAAATGACAATGATGAAAGCTACAGGTGCTGTTGGTGGTGCATCTGCCCAGCCGTCGCTCAGAAGGTGGCCTTGAAGACGAACCTCCTTTATGATGCTACAAGCACCATGAACCTCGGCTTCGAATTTGGCCTTTCCCCAAAATGGACCTTGGATGTATCCGGCAACTACAACCCGTGGACATTTTCCAAGAACAAGAAGTGGCAGCACTGGCTTGTTCAACCAGAAGCTAGATACTGGTTCTGCAATAAGATGATGGGCTCCTTCATCGGCTTCCACGCCCTCGGAGGTTCTCATAACATAGGTAACGTAGATCTTGACTTCAAGTTCCTCGGTACCGACTTCTCCAAATTGAAAGATTACAGATACGAAGGTTGGTTCGTAGGTGCAGGTGTTGCATACGGTTATACCTGGGCTCTCTCCAAGCACTGGAACTTCGAGGCTGAACTCGGAGTGGGATACGTTTATTCGAAATCGGATAAATATGAATGCCCACAGTGTGGTGAGAAACTCGAGAAAGACAAGGCGCATCACTACGTAGGACCTACCAAGGCGGCACTCAATCTGGTGTATGTCTTCTAATTCATGATACATTATTATATTAATAAGTAAAAACTGAAGATTATGAATACATATAAGATTTTAAACAAGACACTTGGAGCCGTCGCCCTCAGCATTCTGTTTAGCACTAACGCTATCGCTCAGGAACAGGCTGCCAAGGATATGAAAGTCCTCAACAAGGAAATCAAGAAGAAAGGCAATAAGGTGAACGTCTATATGGACCTCAATCTCGATGACGTGAAACTGGCAAGCAACAAGGGTCTCATCCTTACACCTATTCTATATAAGGGTGAGGATACGCTCAAGCTCCCGGCTGTGGAGGTGATGGGTAACAAGAGATACATCTACTACCAGCGTACCAAGAAGACCGCTACCCAGAACCCGCTCATCGTTGCCAAGCGTGAAAACAAGGAGCCACAGACGCTCCGATACGCTTACTCTACTCCTTACCAGGACTGGATGAAGAACTCCAACTTCGCCATCAGCAATGATGCATGCGGATGTAACCAGAAACTGCTGGCAGAAAACCTGCTCACCAACAATGGCGAGGCGCTCGTTACTCCTCAGCAGCTCTACCAGGCTTATCAGCAGCCAAAGGCGGAGGCAGTGAAGATCAGACAGGAAAACGGTTCGGCTAGACTCAACTTCCGCATCAACAAGTGGGATATCGTGAAGGATCTCGGTAACAATACCAATGAGTTGGCTACCATCAAGCAGACGCTCGACCTCGTGAAGAACGATCCGGATGTAACCATCACTTCCATTACCCTCCACGGTTATGCTTCTCCTGACGGCAGCTATGCCAACAACAACAAGCTTTCCCGCAACCGTACCCAGGCTCTCTACAACTATCTGTTGAAGACCTACCCTATCGACAAGAAGCTCTTCAAGGTAGAATCTACTGCTGAGGATTGGGCAGGAACACTGGAGTACATCAAGAGTCACAACATCCCTCAGAAGGAAGCTGCTCTCAAGATCATCAACAGCGATATGACTCCTGACCAGAAGGAACAGACGCTCGCAGCCAAGGCTGGTGAGGCATTCAGATTCCTCGTTGACAAGGTTTGGCCAGGCTTGCGCCGCACAGATTACACCATCGAGTACGACGTGAAGGCATTCAACCTCGAAGAGGCTCGCAGAGTGATCAACACCCGTCCGCAGAAGCTCTCTCTCCAGGAGATGTACATGGTGGCAAATAGTTATCCGAAGGGAAGCGAAGAGTACAACAATGTATTCGACACCGCAGTCAAGATGTTCCCAGAAGATAAGCTCGCCAATCTGAATGCAGCCCTTGCAGCCATCGACAGAGGTGACAAGATAAGCGCAGAGAAGTACCTGAAGAAGGCTGGCACCGGTGCCGAAGTAGATAATGCCCGTGGTTGCCTCGCCGTTCTCAATGAGGATTACGAAGCTGCCAAGCAGTACTTCCAGAAGGCAGTAGCCGGAGGCTTGAAGGGTGCTCAGGAGAATCTCAACAAGCTGAACAAGATTGTGGAATAAGAGTTTGATTTTTAAGTAATGCATATCAGGAAGTTAAAGGAGTTAAAGAAGTTAAGGAGTTAAGACGTATGTCTTACTGCTTAAAAAACATGCCAAAAAGGCTGTTGTCTTAACTCCTCAGCGACCGTAGGGAGCGATAACTCCTTGACTTCTTTAACTCCTGAACTTGCGAGACTTGAATTAAGTATAAGTAAAAGAATAAACAATAATATTAATATAAACTAAAAAATTTAATTTAAGAACAAGAAAAGAAAGAATAGTATTTGATTACCCCGGGCGAAGCCAGTGATGAGGTCTGAGAGACCCGTCCATTTCGCAACTCAAACTAAAAAAAATTGTATAACACTTAATAAGTAAAAGATTATGAAGAAAATGAATTTGCTCGTTATGAGCTTGGTATCAGCAGCAGCGTTATCTTTCTCAAGCTGCAGCAGCAATGATGATTTGACAAGTGGTGGCGCAGGTACACAGTCACAGGTTGATGGCTTCTATATGACATTGGCTATTCAGACTCCTACCAGCAATGGTACAAGAACAGTACCTGGTGCAGACAAAACTACATCAGCTTCAACTGAAGAGCAGACTGTAACCAAGGGTACATTCTTCTTGGTTGACCAGAATGGTAGTGTTGCTTTCAGCCGCTACGTAGATAGCTCATCTAAAAATGAAGATGAAAAATGGAATGGAGCAACCGAGAAACAGAATGGCACTAAGCTCATTAACATTAAGGTTGATCAGGTAGCAGCAGGAACAACCTATAAGGTTTACTTCTTGGCAGGTGATAACAAGGTTCCTGAGAAAACAAACCCTACAACATACGTATTTACAGCAGCATCAAAGTTTGCGAACCCATTTGCAACAGCTAATAACTTTGCTATGTTCAACCAGAATGATGCAAATGTTGACGGTAATGGATACACCGTTGTTTTCACCAAAGATAATAAAGACAAGGCACACCCTGCAACTGTAACGTACACCAAGGGTTCTGTAGTAAAGGAGAAGGCTCCGATTGCAATTGAGCGCATTACCGCTCGTATCGACGTGACAAAGAGCTTACTGAGGCTGTAAAGGCAGCAATGAAGGATGCAAGAGATAAGGTTAAGGAAATCACATTGAGCAGATATGCGATTGTAAACCTGACCAAGAAGGCTAACGTTATGCAGACTTGGAACAATAGTGCACTTTCTATTCCTGCTGGTAGTGAAATGTGGCAGCCAACAACAGCATTTGGTGGTGAAAAACTCTTTACAGACGGTGGTTTCACAACTGTAACAGCAACTCCAAACAACTACGTATTCGAGAACACTTCAACAGACCCTACAAAGATGTACTTCGAGTATAAGGTTACTTTGGATGAAACAAAGTTTGTGAACAAGGCCGGTGAAGTTATGCCAGCAGACAATGCAGATGGTACATTCTATCGCTACAACAACATTATCTTCACAAGCTTTGCACAGATTTTCGCTCACTATGCTGATGTTACTGATATCTTTGGTACAGGTA
>OIXU01000530.1_pt1 | contig 13208 bp, 11 predicted proteins | sample 1587921 | NCBI WGS metagenome assembly OIXU01 (sample SAMN03283238) | human gut metagenome | biome: human-associated habitat; material: feces | host: Homo sapiens | place: Peru | collected 2012
GGGCGTTGGTCACGGCGGACACCGCCGCCGCTGCCAGAAGGATCAGCAGCATGGGATCCTTCAGCTGGGTCAGAAAGCGCTGGAGCAGGGTGGGCTTTTCCGCCTCCTGCAATTTGTTGGGGCCGTATTTGGCCAGCCGCTCCGCCGCCTGTTGCTCCGTCAGGCCGGTGGGACAGGAGCCCAGCTCCTCCAGAACCTCCTGCGGGCTGCGGTTGTAATCGTTGTTCATGTGTATCGCTCCTTACTATCTGAGATCATGCGCCTGCGGGCAAAGAAAAAGACCCATGCACGGACAGGCTATGTCGGTGCATGAGTCTCATTCTTTCAGGACACATCGGGCGCCTGGGCGCCGGGATGACGGTGTGCCACGCCGCGCCGCAGGGCGCTGCGGAATTACTCCCTCATTCAGTATGTGCTATTTTAATCGTTTGTACGCCGATTGTCAAGGTGAAAACGGCACAAAATGTGCTTATTTTTCGCCAGCGGCTTCGGCGGCGCAGAGGGCGTCGAAATACTTGTACAGGGGCATCAGCCCGTCAAAGCCGGTGATGATGTCCTGCGCCAGCTCCGGGGAGAACAGCCGCTCGTCCGGCGGCAGCTCGTGCTGGAAGTTCAGGGATTTGCGGTTGTACCACGGCTCCAGCAGCGGGGAGGTGTCGCCCTTTTTGCGCTTGTACTCCTGTCCGGTGAGGACGAACTGCGTCTGCCTGTTGAATTTCCGCACCAGCTTTTCCAGCTCCTGCGGGTGCAGGTCGATGCGGCGGCGATAGGCCTCCATCAGGGCGGCCTTGGGCGCCCAGAAGCCCATGCCGTAGCTGTAATAGTCCGGCGCTACCTCAAAATAAAAGGTGGGGCGGCCTGTCCAGTCCTCGCCGCCGGCGCGGATGCAGAACCACAGGTGATCCTTGTAGGGGCCCTGCCCGTGGAGCCGCCGGGCGTCCCGGTAGATGCGGGACATCTTCAGCAGAAACGGCTCGTGGGGATACTTTTCGTGCATGGCGTCGTAGACCTGCTCGCCCAGCGCCCGGGTGGGCGCCAGCACATGGGACTGATAGTCCTCCTTGTGCGCCAGAAACCAGCCGCGCTCGTTGTTGAACCGGATGCCCCAGAGGAAATCCAGCGCGGCGGGGGAATAGCCTTCAAATGACATGGTAAACTCCTTTACATGAAGCGGCAGAGAAGGATGGGCAGCAGCAGCGCCGGGGTCATGTTCATAATGCGCAGCTTGGTCAGACCCAATACATTCAGCCCGACGCCGATGATGATCAGCGAGCCGGTGACGCTGATCTCAGTGATGACCGCGTCGGTCAGAACGCCGGTGAGCAGGGAGGCCAGCAGGGCGACGGTGCCCTCCAGCACCAGAATGGACAGGGCGGAAAACGCCACGCCGATGCCCAGCGAACCGGCAAAGGCCACCGACCCGGCCATGTCGATGACCGACTTGGTCATCAGAATGGTGTGATCGTTTTTCAGACCGCTCTCCAGCGACCCCATCACAGCCATTGCGCCCACGGCGAACACCAGCGAGCCGGTGACAAAGCCCTCGGTGATGGAGCCGGACTTGCCGAATCTTTTTTGCAGCCAGTCGCCGGCGCGGGTGACGCCGTCCTCGATGTGCAGCAGCTCGCCGATAACGGAGCCGATCACCAGCGACAGGATGGGGATCAGCTGGTTGCTGCTGCCGATGGCGCCGGAGATGCCGATGCCGATGGATACCAGACCCGTGGCGGCCAGCACGGTCTGCTTCATCTTTTCGGGCATGAACCTGCCGCCCAATGTGCCCAGAACGCCGCCGGCCGCAACAGCGGCGGCGTTTATCAATACACCGGTGAGCATCATGGTACCAGTCCTCCGCCGTCTATCAGATCGCGCACCGCCGCGCCGCCCATCAGCAGCCCCGCCACCGAGGGTACCCATGGGACGCTGGCGGGCACGCTGCGCCGCCCGGGAGGGGGCGTCTCCAGCTGCTGCGTCTCGTGGGGCTGCTCCGGGCTGAACACCACCTTCAGGTGGTGCAGCCCCAGCTTGCTGCGCAGCTCCTTGCGCATGACCCGCGCCAGCGGGCAGCCGCTGGTCTGGGAGATGTCCGCGATCCGCAGCAGCTCCGGCTCCAGCTTGTTGCCGGTGCCCAGCGCCGTCAGGATGGGGATGCCCCGCAGGTGCGCCTGCTGGATCAGATCCAGCTTGCAGCTGACGAGGTCGATGCAGTCCAGTATGTAGTCGAACCGCCGGGTAAAGAATTCCTCCCGGTGGGCGGCGTCGTAGGTGGCGCAGATGGGGTACACCACGGCGTCGGGGTTGATATCCCGCACCCGGTCGGCCACCACCTGCGCCTTGTACTGCCCCACGGTGGAGCGCAGGGCACACAGCTGGCGGTTGATGTTGGACACGGACACCGTGTCCTGATCCACCAGCGTTAAAGTGCCAACGCCGCTGCGTGCCAGGCACTCAGCGGCGTAGCTGCCCACACCGCCCAGGCCAAACACCGCCACATGGCTGCGGCGGAGCTTGTCCAGAGCGGGTGCGCCTACTATCATCTCAGTTCTGAGAAAGCTTTCGTTCATAAATGCCGGGAAGGGGAAACTCAGCCCACGTGCTTCATGCCGGACAGCTCCACCACCTCGGCGCTGTCGGCCAGACCCTTCTGCCAGGCCTCGGTGTCGCGGCTGCGCAGGGTGTTCTCCACCTGCACCTGCCAGCAGGGAACGTCGTCGCCCACGAAGTACATGACGTGGTAGCCGGTGTAGCCGCCCTCGTTGAACACGATGCCGGTATCGCCGGGCTTGCGGCTCTCGTCAAAGAGCCAGTCGTTGAACTCTGTGACCATCTGCCCCTTCAGCACCTTGGTGTACAGGCCGCCGTTGGTGTTGCTGCCGCCGTCCTCACTCAGCTCGTTGGCCAGAGCAGCAAAGCTGTCCTCGGTGGCGTCGCCGGCCTTCCACTGTGCCAGAGCGTCCTCGGCCTTGGCCTTGGCAGCGTCCTTGGCTGCCTGCAGATCGGCCTCATACGTCTCGGACTCGCTGTCCAGGCCGGTGGTGTCCACCATGAACAGGATGTGGCGCACGTCTCTGGAGGCGTACTCCTGCCGGCCGGCGCTGTGGAACACCAGCACGCGGCTGCCGCTGTCGGTGGTGATCACGGTGCTGTCGCCGTCTGCGCGGCTCTCGTCAAACAGCCACTCGCTGGCCTCGTCGCCGGAGTTGCTGCCGGCCTCGGTGTTGCTGTACGCGGCGCTCTCGTAGGCCAGAGACACCGTCTCCAGCGGGTCGCCCGCCTGATACAGCTTCAGTGCGGCATCGGCGTCGGCAATGGCCTTCTCCTTGGCGGCGGCGTTCTCCTCGTCCGTGGGCGCAACGGTGTTGCCGTCGGCATCGGTGGTGGAGTCAGCGGTGCCCTTGAAGTACAGGGACTCATAGCTGACCACGTTGAAGGAGGACTTGTTGTCGTTGTAGTAGCTCTCCAGGTCGGAGGCGGTGTAGCTCAGCTCCTCGGAGTACTCGCTGGCGTAGTGGCTGGCCACATCCACCAGACGGATCATGTCCTTGAACGTGGACACGGTCATGGTCTTGCCGAAGGCCAGCTTCAGGTACTCCTTCAGGGAGTAGCCGTTCTCCTTGGCATAGGCGGTGTACTGCTCGATGGTGGAGGCTACCTCCTCCTCGGTGTGGTCGTCGGCGCCGTGGCCGTTGGCCTCGGCTTCCTTGGCCTCCTTCACGATCAGCGTCATCTGCTCGATGGCGTAATCGTGGATGAACTGCGCCCAGGTGACCTCGCCCTCGTCCTCAACGCCCAGGAACATCTTGGCGGTGTCGTTCATCACCTGCTGATCCAGCGGGGTGGAGCTGGACACGCCGTACAGACTGGAGTAGCTGCCGTTGAGGATGTTGTTCTTGATGCTGTGGTAGAAATAGTTTACCTGGCTGGCGCTGTACTTCTCGCCGTCGATGCTCAGTGCGGCGGCGTTCCGCTGCAGCACGCCGGAGTTCCACACCAGCAGCGCCGCGGCCACCAGCACGAACACGCCGGCGATCACGCCGTACAGGATATTGCTCTTGCGCGCCTTGGCCTTCTCCTCGGCCTCGCGGATCTTCTTGGGGTCGGTGATGCCCTGTGCCGCCAGATCCTGACGGGTCTTCTTTTCTCTTGATGCGCTCATGAATTTCATTCCTCTCAATTTTGGGCGCAGTACGCCCTTGTTAGTAAAATGCCAAATTATTATACCGTACCGTGCCGCATTTCGCAAGGGGGAAACGCCGGGAATTTGTGAACATTTTACCATAATTAAAATGAGCCGGCCTGTCAAAGCCGCCCGAACGGACTTTTTTGCCAAGCTGAGCACAAGACCCCCACTCCGTCTGGAGTGGGGGTCTTGTGCTCAGCGACAGGCAGCGGCCATGTTATAACCTGCACAGCTCGCAGGTGGGTCGTCTCCGGCCGACTTTACTGCTTCCAGCGTCCGCCCGCAGAAGGCAGGCGGGAGGCCTGCAAACCATCTACCGATCCGACGTCCCGTATAACCAATGTCAGGATAAATAGAACCGCTGCCCATCGCTCAATTTTCCGCCCTGCCTTCGCCGAGCCGCCTTGCTGTACACAAAGTACAGCGGCGGCGTCTCGTCATCGGCAGGACGAAAAATCCTGCTCATTTTTCCAACCCGGTATTCGTCAAATCGGCTCGACGTACAGAAAGTACGCCATCGCCGCTTTGCCATCGGCAGGACGAAAAATTACTCCTCCTCGTCGGACAGGATCTGCTCCATAAACAGGTCGTAGACCTTGTCCAGCTCCTCGTCGCTGTCCAGCGTGCTGAGAAGCTCCTCGCCGTTTTCCATCACGGACTTCAGGATCACCAGGCCGTATTCCTCGGCGGCTTCCTCGTCCGCGTCGTCCTCCACCACAGGGAAGAACGCCATGTAGGTCTGGCCGTCCAGCTCCAGTGCGTCCACGTATTCCAGCTCTATGTCGTTGCCGTCCTCATCCGTCAGTGTGATGAAATTGGGGCCGAATTCCTCGCTCATGGAAAGTCCTCCTTTGTCTTGTTGCCCATAGTATACCCGAAGCGGAGGAAAAACGCAAGAGGAACTGTTCGGCAATTTATGCCCCATGCGGGACTGAAAAACCGGAAAACGGGGGAGAATAACGGGAATAGCCTGCCGGGAAAGGCATAATTTAACAAAAAATCTCTTTTTTTGCAGTTGACAGGTATGGTAGAATATCTCTTATACTGGGTCGGTATGCAAACATGCCGCTCACCGTACAAAGCCACAACAGGAACATCAAAGAGAAAGGAAGGTGCCCTGTCTTGAGTGAGAACAAGCGCAGACGGTCGTCGTCCCCCGACTTTATGGGACGCATCCGGCAGAGCGCCCGGCACATAGAAACGGAAGCGAAGGAGGGCGCGCGGCGCGTGCAGCACGAGGCGCAGGAGCGCGTCCGCAATATGACGCCCCAACAGAAAAACGGCTGGCGGAAGGCCGGGCGGATCATCGGCACACTGCTGCTGGTATTCGTGGTGACGCTGACCATCTTCTCCGGTATCTTCATAGCGTATATCAACAGCACCATGCGGGGTAAGGTGGAGGTCTATCTGGACGAGTTCGAGACGAAGGTATCCACGGAGCTGTACAGCCAGGATCCCGACACCGGCGAATGGGTCATGTACCAGACGCTGTATCTGAACTCGGAGAACCGTATCTGGACGGATCTGGAGGACATCCCCAAGTACCTGCAGAAGGCCGCCATCGCCATCGAGGACAAGCGGTTTGAGAAGCACCACGGCGTGGACTGGAAGGGCACCACCCGCGCCATCGTATACACCCTGTTCGGCAAGAACGTGCAGGGCGGCTCCACCATCACCCAGCAGCTGGTGAAGAACGTCACCGGCGACAACGAGGTGACGGTAAAGCGGAAGATCACGGAGATCTACCGGGCGCTGGAGCTGGAAAAGCGCTACGAAAAGGACGAGATACTGGAGGCCTATCTGAACGAGGTGTTCTTCGGTCAGAGCTGCTACGGCGTGGTAACGGCCTCCCGGATGTATTTCAATAAGGATGTGTCCGACCTGACGCTGGCGGAGTGCGCCAGTCTCATGGGTATCACCAACAACCCCTCCATGTACGACCCCACCCTCAGCTCCTGGACGCGGGAGAACAACCGCGAGCGGCAGCTGACCATTCTGGGCGCCATGCTGGAGCAGGGGAAGATCTCCCAGGAGGAGTATGACGCGGCCAAGGCCGAGGACATCGTGTTCTCCAACGGCTTCACCATCTCCGGCAAGTATGTGGGCAGCGACGGCACCGCCACCGATCCGGAGCCGGAGGAGCCGCCCGCCGATGATGCCGAATCCCCGGCGGACGAGGAGGAGCCCACCATCAAGGGGCGGTACTCCTGGTTCACCGAGGCCATGATCGGCGATGTGGCCGACGCGCTGGTGGAGAAGTACGGCATCACCGACAAGGCGCGGGACAACGGCACCACCTACACCGCCTATGAGCAGGCGTGGGACATGGTACACGGCAAGGGCTATAAGATCTACACCACCCAGAACCCCAAGTACCAGAAGATCGCCGAGGATGTGTGCTACGACCTGAGCAACATCCCCTATACCAGCAGCTATACCAACTCCGCCGGCGAGCAGGTGGAGGATCAATTGCAGATCGCGCTGACCATTGTGGATCCCACCAACGGCTATGTGGTGGCCATGATCGGCGGCGCCGGTGAAAAGCAGGCCGACCGTGTGTGGAACTGGGCGGTGAACGCGCGGCAGTGCGGTTCTGCCATCAAGCCCCTGTCCACCTACGCCCCGGCACTGGATGACGGCACCATCAACGGCGCCAGCGTCATCGACGACTATCCCATGCTGCTCAACGGCACCGTATGGCCGCGCAACGCCAACTGGCGGTATCAGGGCCTTACGGCGCTGCACAAGGCGCTTGCCCAGTCTCTGAACACCTGCGCCGTGCGGACGAACATGGCCTACGGCGTGGATCGCTCCTACGACTTTCTTGTGAACAAGCTGGGCTTTGAAAACCTGACATACACCGACTCCCAGCAGGTGGGCAACATGGCGCTGGGCGGCTTTGAAAAGGGTGTGACCACCGAGGAGATGGCCGCGGCCTACGCCGCCTTCATCAACGAGGGCGTGTACACCAAGCCCCGTACCTTCATCCGGGTGGAGGATGCCAACGGCAACGTGATCATCGACAACGAGGCGCAGTCCAACGTGGCCATGAAAAACACCACGGCGGCCATCATCAACCATCTGCTGCAGGAGGCCGCTCTGAACGGCACCGGCTACGAGGCGCAGTTCTCCGGTATGCACATCGCCGGCAAGACCGGTTCTACCAACAGCAACAAGGATCGCTATTTCGTGGGCTATACGCCCTATTACAGCTGCGCTGTGTGGGCGGGCTATGAGCACAACCAGCGGATCGTGGCCAGCGGCAACCCCTGCTCCGCCATATTCCGCAAGGTCATGAGCGCCATCCACGAGGAGCTGCCCGATAAGGACTTCTTCTCCTGCGCCGGGCTGACCAGTGTGGCCGTCTGCGCCGACAGCGGTATGCTGGCGTCGGAGAACTGCGCGCTGGATGTGCGCGGCAGCCGCGTCTATACGGCGCTGGTGGCGGCGGATAACGCGCCCACCTCCGTGTGCACCATGCACACCGCGCCCAGCTACACCGTCAACATGGCGGACAGCGACGGCAACGTGACCACCGTCACCGGCTCGGTGCTGAACTACCAGCGCGAGCTGATCGAGGGACACGACGAGATCGTGGTGGAGGATGCCTTCATGATGCTGGGCGGCTGGAACGGCTTCTTCGGAGATGAGGAAGAGGACAATGACTTCAACATGCCCAACGGCGACCACGACGACACGATGGACGACTCCGTACCCGATATGAGCGGATTCTTAGGATAGAATACACTGACCCTCCGGCAGCCGCCGGAGGGTCAGTGCAGGTTTAAAGGAACTTAGAAAAAAACTTGAAATTTTTTGAAAAAAGGGGTTGACAATTTGACCTCTACATACTATAATCTCACTTGTTCGACGCGCGAGTGGTGGAATTGGCAGACTCGCTAGATTCAGGTTCTAGTGTCCACTACGGACGTGCGGGTTCAAGTCCCGCCTCGCGCACCAACAAAAAAGAGACATCCGAACGGATGTCTCTTTTTTGTTGGTGCGGCACTTTGCTCTGCAAATCGGTCACCTGCGGGCAGGGTGGCTGAACGCGCAAGGGAGTCCCGCAAAGGCTTCCTCTCCACACGCCTATTCTTCTGCAGGACATACGGTGACAAACGCCCCGCGGCGTGCTATACTACCCTCATCACCACCAAGGAGGACGTATCATGCGTATCAACTGGTTCAAGGACGAAAATCACCTGGTCTATATCAACGGCGCGACGCAGCTGGCGGAGCTGGAGCGGACGCTGCACTTCCCCGGACTGGAGGAAGCGGCCAACGAGCTGCGGCAGCATCCCACAGCGGAGGGCTTTACCATCAAGGGGCCCAAGCGCACCAGCGGACGGCTGTTCGTGCCTGATCTGACCTTCGGCGAGCACATCGAGATGGGCGAAAACATCTTCTTCTATATGGGGGAGATGCAGGAGTGCTACGTCATCTACTGGCCGGACGCACCGGTGGCAAAGTGAGGCGGCATCGCACATGACTTTCCTGCAAAAGCACCACGGGCAAATGTCCGATTCCATGCTGACAGCCTTTTTTATCATCCTATCCGGAGGATTGCAGGACGCCTATACCTATTGCTGCCGGGGCAAGGTGTTTGCCAACGCCCAGACTGGCAATATCGTGCTGCTGAGTACGCATCTATTCGAGGGAGACTGGGGACAGGCGCTGCGATACTTAGTCCCCGTGCTGGCGTTCCTGCTGGGTATCTACATCGCGGAGTGCGTCCACCGGCACTTCAAGCGGATGGAGAAGGTACACTGGCGGCAGCTTATCATTCTGGCGGAGATCGTGCTGCTGGCGGCGGTGGGCTTCCTGCCGGAAACGCTGAACACCACCGCCAACGCCGTGGTGTCCTTCGTGTGCGCCATGCAGGTGCAGACCTTCCGCAAGGTGCGGGGCCACGCCTACGCCAGCACCATGTGCATCGGCAATATGCGCAGCGGAACGGAGGCGCTGTGCGCCTACTTCCATACGAGGGATAAGGAAATACTCCACAAGGCGCTGACGTATTTCGGCGTGGTGCTGCTGTTCGCGCTGGGCGCGGGTATCGGCAGCATAGCCACCCTCCATTGGGGCGCGGGGACGATCTGGCTGTCCTGCGGGCTGCTGACCGTCAGCTTCCTCATCATGTTCATCCACGACGAGGAACAGAAGCTGAACGAATAAAAACAACACCGGCGGCGTTACCCACACGCTGCCGGTGTTATTTTGAGGTAGATCCTCATGGAAAAGTAAAAGTATGGTTGGCTGAACCGTGGCTTCATCATAGCAGGTAGAATAGGTTTTGTGAAGCGCATCTTTGTTCTTGAAAACATGAGGACTTGTATAGTATAATGCTCCTCGAAATGAGGTGCGCCATGAGTATTTCCAAATATCAGGTCTTTCTGAAAACGGTCTCCTGCGGCAGCTTCTCCAAGGCGGCGGAGGCCATGAACTTCACCCAGTCCGGCATCAGCCACGCCATCAACTCGCTGGAAAACGAGCTGGGCGTGAAGCTGTTGAGCCGCAACCGCGGCGGCGTGGTACTGACGGCGGACGGACGGGCAGTGCTGCCCAAGATCGAAAAGCTGTGCGCCGCCCACCACTCCCTGATGCAGACGGTGGAGGGGCTGAAGGACATGGACAGCGGCCTTGTGAAGATCGCCACCTTCTCCAGCGTGTCCGCCCAGTGGCTGCCCCGCATCCTCAAGAGCTTCGGGAAGATCTACCCCAACATCGAGTTTGAAGTAGTTACCGGCGATTTCTACGACCAGATCGAGGGCTGGATCGTCAACGGCGCGGTGGACTGCGGTTTCCTGCGGCTGCCGTCGGTGAAGCGCTTGCAGACCTACGCCCTGCATCGGGACGAATTGCAGGTCATCGTCCCCTGCGACCACCCCTATGCCGACCATGATCCGTTCCCCGTGTCTGCGCTGGCAGAGGAACCCTTCATCCAGCTGGAGGAGGGCGACGACTACGAGATCATGGCGGCCTTTGACGAGATGGGCATCCGCCCCAACGTGAAGTACATCGCCCGGGAGGATCGGACCATCCTCGCCATGGTGTCGGAGGGGTTGGGCATCAGCCTGCTGCCGGAGCTGATGGTGCGCCACAGCCCTACGCCCATCAAGGTCTGCCATGCGCCCCTGCACTTCTACCGCACCATCGGCATCGGCGTGAAAGATAAGAAAGCACTCTCCAACTCCACCCGTCTGTTCGTGGACTATGTGCGGACGTGGGTGGCGGAGAACGGGAATACATAAACGTTCAACTTTCGCGGCGAAAGCATGAGAACACGTCATGCAGTACCAACAGGAACGCAGTTCCCATAAAGCTTTGCGGAAACACACAAAATGTCTCTTAGAAATGTGTCGCTCCGCGAAACAAACTCCCTCTTGCAAAACAGCACAGCGTCTACGATAATAGCACCCGTAGTCCCCGAAAAGTGAATAGGCTTACCGGTCTGAAACGCTGCGGCGTTTCGGTGAAAGTTGGAATGTGGGTCAAAGTCCCCGCGAACAGGTCACTGTGAGGCTCCTCTGAGGCAGGAGATAAGTCAGGTCGCGCCGGTAAGCGTCACAATGCACACGCCTGAAACCGAGCTGCATGAACGGGGGCTTCGCGCCCGTTTACACGAGAGAAGCGTCGGCATTTGCCGGCGCTTTTTGCATGAAGTCAGGGCACCTATGGGGGACGGAAAGGTGCTTGAAAAAATGGGAGAACGCAGGAAATACGTCCGCAGGGACGCCACGGTGGAACGGCTATCCGCTATCTTTCTGGAGGATATGGAGGGGAGCGTAAAGCCCTCCACGCTGGCGTGCTACCGCCGCAACATCCAATGCCACATCCTGCCGGCGCTGGGCGAGTGCGTGGCAGCGGAACTGACGGCGGCGGAGATCAACGACTACATCCAGCAGTTACAGGAGGACTATTCGCCCAAGCTGGTGCGAGAAATCGGTGGTCTGCTGCTGCGGATCGTGGGCATGGCCGGTGTGGGCTACGGCGAGGATGTGACGCTGCCGAAGGTGCGGCAGAAGGCCGTGGAGGTGTTCACCGAGCCGGAACTGAAGCAGATGGGGCAGGTCATCCTGCGCCGTCCGGACAGGACGGGAGTTGGCGTGCTGCTGACAGCCTACACCGGCCTGCGGCTGGGAGAGCTGTGCGGCCTGCAATGGCAGGACGTGGACGTCGGTGCGGGACTGCTGCACATCCAGCGGACGGTGGAGCGTATCGCGCAGATAGGCGGCGGGACGTGCCTGACGGTGCAGCCACCGAAAACGGAAAATTCCGAACGCTGGATACCCATTCCGAAAGAGATGCTGCGGATGCTGAAGCCAGAGACAAAGCAGCCGGACAGCTACCTGCTGACCGGCGGGGAGATCGTCCCTGACCCGCGGGCGATGCAATACCGCTATAAGGTGTTGTTGGAGCGCTGCGGTGTGCGGTATCGGAATTTTCATTGCCTGAGGCACAGCTACGCCACGCGCTGCGTGGAGCGGGGGGTGGACGTGAAAAGCGTCAGCGAACTGCTGGGCCACGCCGACGTCCGCACTACCCTGCAGCTATACGTCCACTCGTCCATGGACTACAAGCGCAGAGCCGTGGAGGGGATAGGCTTTTTGAAAGGAATAACGTAAAAAAGGACGCCGAAAGGCGTCCTTTTTCCTATCCAAAAATGGCACAAAAATTTTCGCAAAGTAACATACTTTGCGAAAACTTTCCAATTTCAACCAAATAACAGTATATACCAGCCGTTTTTCCGTGTCAACAACGAGTTCTAATTTTCGACTTTTTTCTGGCATAAATCTGGAATGCCTTGCAGTGCAAGGCGTTCCGCGCTTTTTCGCAAAGTATGTTACTTTGCGAAAAAACAGTTCAAAAGAACCGAGAATTTCATACAGCTGAGTTCTGTGACGTCGTGTGGCTGTGCGTTGTAAAGACGATTTTTCGTCAGGGTACAGCCTTAAAGGAACATGGGTAACCAAACCCACCGCGGACGGCACTGTGAGCGCAAGGAAACGACCGAAACGGCTTTGAGCCGCTGGGCAATACCCGCCATTGGGACGCGAGTCCTGAGAAGGTAGGTCGTGTACGGGGAAACCGCTGGAACACAACGGTTTTGTGGCGCGAGGGCAGTAGAATTACACGAAGGAGAACTTGTTTGCAGCGGCGCTTCTTCGTTGTGACGAGGGTAGGAGTGTACGCTGACGAGATTCGTCAGCGTTTTTTCTTACCGCCACATCACCATAGGGAGGAGTATGTCCATGAGCCATCTCAACCCCAACCAGCATTTTGATGTTGAGAGCTGGCGCGACCGGCAGATCGCCCAGCGCACTAAGGACGCGTTGGCGGCGCGGGACGCGGCCTTTGCCGAAAAGCACGCGGGCACGCCCCTGCGAGAGCTGGCGCTGTATCTGGCTCGGTGTGCCCGCACCCTGCGCCACAGTCCCGCCCCCTGCGAGGTAGACGGCGGCACGTTTATCGAGGAGCGCTTCGGAAGCTGGGACGCGGCACTGGAGATGGCACACCTGCGGCCACCGGCGAAAGAGCCCAAGTTGAAAGACACCGCACGCTACAAGCGGGAAAAAGCCGTGCAGGAGCCGATGGGAGACACGTTCATCCGCTTCCGGCAGTCGCCCAGACGGCCGAGATCCCGCAGGAGCATCATGGCGTAGGCCATCAGATGATGGGAAAACAGGATGGGCTGCGCCCGCTGCAAATGGGTGTAGCCGGGCATGATGACGCCTTTATTATTTTCCGCCTGCGCTCCCTTTAAACCCAATAAATCCGGATAACGCCTGGACCTTCCGTATTACCGCGGCTGCTGGCACGGAATTAGCCGGTCCTTTTTCTGATGGTACATACAAAACACCACACGTGGTGCACTTTATTCCCAACTAAAAGCAGTTTACAACCCAGAGGGCCGTCATCCTGCACGCTACTTGGCTGGTTCAGACTTTCGTCCATTGACCAATATTCCTCACTGCTGCCTCCCGTAGGAGTTTGGACCGTGTCTCAGTTCCAATGTGGGGGACCTTCC
>OIXU01000538.1_pt1 | contig 13072 bp, 8 predicted proteins | sample 1587921 | NCBI WGS metagenome assembly OIXU01 (sample SAMN03283238) | human gut metagenome | biome: human-associated habitat; material: feces | host: Homo sapiens | place: Peru | collected 2012
GGCGGCGCAGGACGACAGGGTTATGGGCATGGACGTGCACATAATGGTGATACCGTCCGGCCCCAGCACCACAACAGCCCCGCTGCCGCATCCGTTCATAGGAAAGCTTGATGACGGACTTTCTGACGACGTGATCATAGGAGACAAGAAGGCCGCAGTAAAGGGAAGCAAGGCAAAGCACGATGACTCAACGCACATGCAGCTGCCGGGGACTATTAAATTCCAGAACAACCCAAAGAAGGAAGGCGAGGTTACAGGCGGAACGTCGCCCACAGTAAAGATAGACGGAAAGGAGGCCGCTGTAATCGGAAGCCTAGTCACGACGTGCAACGACATAGGCGCGCGGAACAACAGCACGGTGATAGCCGCTGGAGCTGGAATGCCGATGCCTGCAATCATAAACCCAAGCAACACAGAAGAGTTCGAGCGTGAGCGCAGGGAGCAGGAAAACAGGGAGCCGAAGTTCAGCAGCGTAAAGTGGAGCACAGCCGCTGTGGAAGAGGGAGAGGATGCGGAACTTGCCGCGGACGTGCAGGACATAGCGGACGGAAACATGGTGAGCCTGCTTGTGTTCCCGGAAGGTAAGGGACCTGAGGACTCTGTGCCGATAGCGAGCTTCCAGCGTACGGTAAAGGGCGGAAGCTTGAGCGTGAAGTGGAGCTACAGGGCAAACAGGAGCGGGATGCCGCCTGAGAAAAATCCCAGGTTCGTATTCACAGCGCACTGCGCATGGTGCAGTTTCGGGAAGTCAAGCAACGCGCTGGAAGTGAAGCTCATTCGTCCAGAGATAACGAAGGCGGAATGGCGGGACAAGGACGGAAAGCCGGCAGACAAGGGGCTTGTAGGAGAAGCACTAAAACTTCATGCCGAGACCAAGGACATGGAAGGTGGAGTTACTTTCTGGATTTATGACGACAGAGGAAGTCTTGTCACAAGCATAGGTGCGGACATTCAGGATGGCAAGGCAGAGGCGGAGTGGACGTACCACTACAACGGCGAGAGGCTGGACGCAAAACCTAGGTTTACTTTTGAGGTTACAGGAAACAGATGCAGGAAAGCGGAGGCGTCAGAGGTGGAGATTGGGGCAAAAATCAATATTAGAATTGCAACAGAAGACGGGCAGCTATTCAATAACATCATAATAAAAAATATTGATAGTGATGAAGAAATAAAACTTTCTGATGGAACATATAAAAAGGATTCAGAGATACCATCAATTCAAAATTATATTTTACTAAATGATTTTAAAAATGTTAGTTTTGGTGACTATATATCTTTCGAGGATAAAGAATATCTATACAAACGGCTGTTATATTCTGAAATGATATATAAAGGTTTCAATATAAAATGTTCACAGCCTACCACAATTCTTGTAGAAAGAAAAAAGGGAATCTCCGGAGGCTTATGATGGCTATAGAAAATAAGTATATTTTTTTTCCAGTTACGAAAACTGGCTATTGGCATAATGGAATACATATATATAAAAAGGACAGCGAGGACTTTGTTATTTCTCCATTTATAGGGAAAATATTGAAAAAGAACCAAAGTATTGCTAGCATATATCCTGCAAAACTGCCTAAAATTATATATGTTCGCGAAATTATATTGACGGCTCCCCCCGAAGTTGCGGAAAAGTATGAGAATCTATCCTCTATTGATTTTACAAAGTTGAAAAAGGATGAACAAGAAAAAGTTCTTGAGGCAATTGGATTGTCTTCAAATCCATCATATATTTTACAAAAACATACTATATCCTTTAAAAATGAGATGTTCAGTTATTATAGCTTTATAAGGCATTTTTCAAAATTATGTGATTTCAAAAAGATAAAGAATGATGAATATATTTTTCCTCATGATAAAGTTGGCGAGTATGGAAAAAGCGAGGGTGAGAACAATATGGTTCATCTTGAATACTTTATTACTGCTGATTCAAGCTATTTCAATATTACTGCGCCTGATATTTTTGACTATTGCGATAATATTAACAATGAATTTGATTTGTATAAAAAAGATGAGCAGCCGTTTGAAGAATTATATTTTAATAAAAAAACTGAGTTCTCCGTATTGCCTGATTCAAAATATGATTATAAAAAATATCCAGGGTCATTGCATATACAAGTAAAAAGCTATCATGTAAACATAAATGAAAATTATAAGAAAGAAAACTCGCTAAGAATAGAAGTCAATGATAATGTTATAAATGTACATGACAAAGAAAACAATATAGTTAATCAGATAAAAATAGATATAAAGAATCCTTTGACGAATAATATAGATACAGAAACAGTTTATACAAAATACCTAAAAACAAAAAGCAATGATATAAAAGATCTGTTTTATACGTTAGATCCGTTTAATTTACAGGCCTTTTGGACAGAAGCAGACTCTGAGAAATTACAGTATTGGGATGACTATATCTTTACAAAAGGGGATGTTATATTAAAAAAATATTCCATGCAGCCTGATAAAAAGATATTCTCAAAACTGAATGAAAATAAGCAAGAGTTCAGACTCCAATTCTTTAAGGTACAAGAAAATGGCATTGAAGTTTTAGAATCAACAAAAGGGAAGAAATTTGTCAAAATAGAAAAAGCTGGGGAAAACTTTTATTTTTTAAAAGATGACATAAAATATAACTCTAACTACTGGAAGGATTTTAAGGATGGCACAGCAGTATTCTTAAAAAAAAATTTAACATCATATAATCCTGATGACGATGACTTTAAGAACTGCTCTGATTTGCAGAAAATAATGAAGGAAAAAAATGTTATAGGCTCTGTTGAAGAAAACATAGAATTAGAGCAGTTTCTGGAAAAAAATAAAAGTATTACCCTAAAATGCGCGTTTCAGCATGTTTCAGAATGGAGCCAAGTGGAAATTAATCCATTTAAAATCGATCATCCCGAGGAGACTGCTGATTTATGGGAGAAAATGCGTATTTGGAGCAAAGATGGAAAGTCGTCCTCATTTCCAAGGGAAGTATCAGACAGCGGCAAATTCATATATTTCCATCCGGCTTATTTTGAAAACTGGCTGTTTAATTTGCATAGATGCTTTGCAAAAAAATTAATTTCAGTTCAAAACCTTGTTATGAAAGACTTCCGGTTGGTGCAAGGAAATTGCGGAATCTATTACAACTTTCATGATTATGCCACAACTTTCTGCAACCATGCTGTTTTTGAAACAATAATAAAGGTTGACGGAAATTTCAATAATTTTACAAAAAAAACAGCGAATAAAAAAAATATCTCCAGAGATCCGTTAAAAGAAGACTTCCCGGAATGCCCGGATACTGAAAAATATAAGTACAAGCCGAGTAATTATTGGTGCGATGTTTTAGAGGAACAAAGTGAAAATTCTGAAGAAACAGGAATATGCAAAATCTCTGCAGAGCAGGCGTTCTACATGGCACAGCTAGGCTATGTTGTGATTGCGGCATGGAAGAATTTAGAAACTAATCCAAAAAAGAATCAAAGCCCGCATTTTGTTACGGTGAGACCTTGCAAGGGAAAATATCCAGGATTAGATTTATTGCGTGTGGCTCATGTAGGGGGAGGAAAAAATAAAGTAAAAACATTAATAAAAGCATTTGATGCAAAGGATAATATAGAAAAACAATGTAAAATATATTTTTATTGTAATATACAACAATGCTTTATATAATTAGGGCAATTTATGGAAACTAGCATTGAAGAAATAGAAAAAATCATTTATAACTCCTCAAAAGAAATTCAGTTTTTATCTAATAGAGAAATATTTGAATTAAAATTATTGAAAAAATGTAGATTTTTATATTTTGGTTATTCCTTAATTCTTGGCATCTGGATACATAAAGAACTTGATGAAATTTTTATGTATTATATTGTTATAAAAGGTGATAGGGTTGAAAAAAAATTTGGACTTGCAGATCCAATAACAGAGTTATCATTATTAATGAATTTTGAAAAATCATTTTTTTTTAAGCAAATTTCATTGTTTAAAATACTAGATTTATATTCTTTTCAATATGATTTTAATCATGATGGAAACGATGAAATTCTATCTTTTACTCAAAGTAGTATTACAGGCTATATTCATTGTAAAATATATGTTATAGACATATATTCTGATAATATAAAAATAGCTTTTGATGTGTCTAGTTTTCCAAGTTTTTCTATATATCCAGAATTTATCAACTATAATTTCCGTCAAGGTTTGAAAGTCTATTCCACGGATAGCAACGAATGGCAGTTCTACTACTACGACCGCATCCAGCAGAAATACGTGCAGGACGAAAACGCATCAAGCGAGGAGCTTGAGCAGATCCACGGCAGCCCGGACTTCTTCGCGGAGGCAGGAATAGACTACGCAAAACTAGAGAGCCCGCTTCTGCCTGCTGATCTGGAAGGCTTTTCTAAGGCGGCGCTAAGAATCTGGCGCAACGCGGTGTACGCGCGGCACGGACGCACGTTCAAGAGCGAGGACCTGCTGGCCCTGTTCAACGAGTACGCCTGGTACAAGCCGGACAATGAGTATACTGACGACAAACTGACTGACATAGACAGGGCGAACATAAAGCTGATACAGGAGTTTGAAAAAAAATGAAGAAACTAATTTTATTGATTGTTTTACTTTTATCTTTTGCTTCTGTGGCTTTTTCCTATGAGGAAGTTGAAGCTACGGATTTTATAAAAGAGGAAATCAAGAAAGAGCAAACAAAAAAAAAGCCATACGATTCTTATTTTTCATTAACTGATTATGATGATCTTCCTGAAATACCTAAATTTGAACTGAAATATGTTTTTTCTGCAGGCAAAGACAGATTTCTCGTGCTTGCAAAAGAAAAATACTTTGAAGGCAGCAGTCTTAAAGTATTTTATTCTGACGGAGTTACTTTTCTTTCGCCATTATCAATTTATTTTCACTATTATGATGATTCTTGGAGAAAAGAAAAGGGGTATAGCAGGTTTTATTATAGAGAGCCGCCAAATATAATAAGACAGCTTGAAAAGAAGAAATGTGGTGAACTTGCTTTTTATGTTGTTGATTTGAATTTTGATGGTGAATCAGATTATGTCTGGTTTTATGAAAGCGGAATGGGGAATGGTATTAAATTAGGTCCTTTTACAGAATCTTATAAAGATTCTTATTTTTGCAGCGATAGCTATGCTCATATTCAAGATGTAAATATTGAATTCTGCATTCTTGAAGGAAAAAGAGGATTTATTTTTACAAATACTTTTGGAAATTTTCTTACAGTCTGGCCAGATACAAGCGATTACGATTCATCAAAAATAGAAAAAGAATTCTATGAATATAATCCTTCCACAAACAAATACGAGCTGAACGAGAATGTGACGGAAAAACAGATTGCAAATGCAATTATTCCAGACGATTATTTTGCATATGATGGTCTTGATTTTTCTAAGCTTAATTTCCGCCTTATTGACGATGATTTGAAGAATTTTGATAAAGCTCAGCTCCGCCTGATGCGCAACGCGGTGTACGCGCGGCACGGACGCACGTTCAGGAGCGAGGATCTGCAGTCCTTGTTCAATGTGTACGCCTGGTACAAGCCGGACAACGAGTATACCGACGACAAACTGACCGACATAGACAGGGCGAACATAAAGCTGATACAGGAATTTGAAAAAAAATGAAGAAATTAATTTTAGCTATGACTTTATTCTGTGCATTGCTGCTACCGTGTTTTTCACAAGAAGAAGATGCAACAAAAATAATTATAGAATCTAATGAAATACAGACTAGATATGATTATGATTTCCATACTCTTGTTCAAGTTGTTCCGTATAGATGTATAACCCCATTTAATAATTGTTGGTTAGCAATATTTGATTGGAAAAACTCAAAAACAGACTTTGATTATTGCTTTGAATGTTGCTTAATACAAAATGAAACTGTTTTTAAACATTTTTCCTTTCTTCCAGATTCAAATGATTCTGATAATATCAATTTAACTAAATTTGTAAATTTACAATATAATAATGGAATAATTTTAAATCAAATTGAAAAATTCCGTCTGTTAAAAACAGATTCTTTCTTGTATGATTTTAATCATGATGGTATTGATGAACTTCTTTCTTTTTCTACAGATGGCATTGTAAATTATATACTTATTTGTACTCCAGATCTTTCAGATTTTTCATTTTGTTGGATTCTGAAATTTAGTTATGCCGATAAAACTTGTATAGAATTTATAAATTACAAGCAAAGGCAGGGTGTAAAAATTCTTGATAGTTATAACGTATGGCATTTGTATAGATATGATTATATTCAAAAACAATACATCCAAGATAAAACTGCATCAAGCGAGGAGCTTAAGCAGATCCACGGTAGCCCGGACTTCTTCGCGGAGGCAGGAATAGACTACGCAAAACTAGAGAGCCCGCTTCTGCCGGCAGACCTGGAAGGCTTTTCCAAGGCGGCGCTAAGAATCTGGCGCAACGCGGTGTACGCACGGCACGGACGCACGTTCAAGAGCGAGGACCTGCAGGCCCTGTTCAACGAGTACGCCTGGTACAAGCCGGACAATGAGTATACTGACGACAAACTGACTGACATAGACAGGGCGAACATAAAGCTGATACAGGAATTTGAGAAAAAATGAATCATATAATTAATTATATGAAGGTATAGCAAATGCAAAAAATAAATATTATCATGGGAACAGAATAGAAAAATAGGAGAGTCCATGCCCAACGAAAATAAAAATTTGACCCCTGTCTGGATCTGCTATGTGGATGGGAAACGTCTGGATACAAGCCATGAAGGCGCGCTAAAAAAAATTCATGTAGATGATCTGCTCAACAGTGTTGGCCAGTGCACATTGCTTTTTGACATCTCAGCTGAAAAACTTCTTGAATTAGAAGCATTTAACTTGGAAAGCCAGATTTCTGTTCATCTTGGCTATAAAGATGATGTTGAAGAGGTGTTTGAAGGCGAGATAACTGGTTTTTCCGGCATATTCATGGAAAACGGCCATGAAATGGCAGAGGTGCATTGCTGCAATTCATTGCATAAGCTTGCGCATGGCAAGCATTTCTCATCTTTTGAGAATAAAACTTGCAGCGAGGCAATAAAAGATATTATAGAATCGTATTCTCTTTCCGCGGAGATTGACCCATTCGGACCGACACAGGCATTTGAGAATATACAGAACCTGACGGACTTGGAATACATAAAGCTATGCTCTGAAAAATACGGCAAGGATTTCTACGCCTATGGCTCAAAAGTTTATATAAAGGACAACATCCAGGTCAGAAGCGATGATATTATTTTTGAATGGGGAAAAAGTCTGATAAGCTTCAGGGCGAAACAGTCAATAGAGAAGCTTTATTCAACTTGTAAATGCGTCGGCTGGAATTCCTTGAAATGCGAGGGAATTTCTGCCGACGCAAAAACCAGCGACGTGGCTGTAAAAGTCGGAGGCAGCTCAGACTGGACATCTGTCTCAAAGAACGGAGACGGCATGTGGAACCATAACATAATAGACCAGTCTTTTATGGACGAGGAAGATGCAAAAAATGTCGCCCTTGGAGCATTGCAGAAAAATTCCTACAATTTTATCACGGCGGAAGGCAAAGCCGAAGGCACATATAAATTATTGCCCGGCATGCGCGTGAATATTAAGTATGTAGGCTCTTTATTTGAAGGCGAATATATAGCAGAGCGCGTAATTCATCAGTTTGACACATTGAATGGATATACAACTACTTTCTATTTAAAACGGAACATGTGCCCATGAGGATAAATTCGATACTTGAAGTATCAGAGGCAAACGGGCCTGGAAAACGGGGCGTTGTCTGGGTGCAAGGATGCGCCCGCCATTGCGCAGGATGCTTCAACAAGGAGACACAGAATCCGGACAAAGGAAAAGATGTCTCTATAGAAGAAATCTTCAGCCGCTTTAATGCTGACATTTTAGAAGGCGTAACTGTCAGCGGAGGAGAGCCTTTTGACCAGCCTGCTGACTTGGAAAAACTGTTAAAAAAAGCCAGGCAGAAAGGCTTGAACACATTGGTTTATACAGGATATTCCTATGAGGAGCTGGCAGACAGCATGGCCCAGGTTCTGAAATTATGCGACTATATAATAGACGGCCCGTATATCAAGGACAGTCCTTCTAAATGCAGATGGGCGGGCTCTGGCAACCAAAGATTCCTTGAGCTTGAAAATGGAAAAATTAAAAAAGACTTGACTGCCAATGAAGAATATTGCCAAACAGCAGAGATTATAATAGATGAATCAGGTAATGTAATAGTTACAGGATTTATAGAAGACTGATTTTATAAACTGGAGAAGAAAAATGGAAAATAATTCCGGCATAGCCATAGAAACGTTAATCCGTGCCAGGTATCCTTTAATCTACGTGGTTTCCTTTGAGGAAAACAGAGTAGAATCTGAATTGTTGCGCATCACCCAGAACAGAAAAAAACAAATTTATAAATGGAGCATAACAAACGGGCTTGAAAATCCCGACGGCTCATTTCTTGGAGAGTTCAAGGATCCTATAAAAGTCCTGGAATACATTCTTCACTCAGATATAAACGGTATCTTTGTAATGAAAGATTATCATCCGTATTTAAATGAGCCTGTTGTTATCAGAAAGCTTAGGGATGTTGCGCATAGCTTAAAGACATCAATGAAAAATGTTGTTTTTCTTTCGCCTATACTTAAGGTTCCTGTTGAGCTAGAAAAGGAAATATCTGTGGTTGACTATAATCTTCCTGGAAAAGAGGAGATTGGCCAGATTGTAAAGAGCATATCCGAAAGCATCGGCGAGGCAGATAAACTTGAAATATCCAGGAATCCAATGCTGCTCCAGAAAGTTGTGGAGGCCGCATTAGGGCTTACTGCGGAAGAGGCTGAAAATGTCTTTGCAAAATCCCTTGTTCAGACCGGGGATTTTAATCTAAAAATTATTCTTTCTGAAAAAGAGCAAATTATCAGGAAGTCCGGCGTTCTTGAGTACTGCCATGTAAATGAGAACATGAAAGGAGTCGGCGGCCTTGATGAGCTAAAAAAATGGCTCAATAAAAGAGGCAAGGCATTCACTCCGGAAGCCAGGGATTTTGGGCTCCCGGAACCAAGGGGAGTTCTTCTGCTAGGCATTCCTGGCTGCGGAAAATCCCTTACAGCAAAAGCTATCAGCTCAATGTGGCAGTTGCCGTTATTGAAGCTTGATGTTGGAAAAGTTTTTTCAAGTCTTGTTGGCAGCTCGGAAGAGAATGTGAGGCGTGCCATCCAGACAGCAGAAAGTATTGCGCCTTCCATTTTATGGCTTGATGAAATGGAAAAGGGATTTAGCGGCCTTGGCTCAAGCGGACAGACAGACGGCGGAACGACTGCCAGGGTGTTTGGAACTTTTTTGACTTGGCTTCAGGAAAAAAAGACTCCTGTCTTTGTGGTTGCAACTTGCAATAATGTAAGCCAGCTGCCTCCGGAGCTTTTGCGTAAAGGACGCTTTGATGAGATTTTCTTTGTGGACCTGCCTTCAAAAGAAGAGCGAAAAGAGATATTTAAGATTCATCTTGAGAAAAGAAACAGAGATTCCAAGGGGTTTAATATCGAAAAACTTGCTGAAAAGTCCATTGGATTCAGCGGTTCAGAGATAGAAGAAATCATTATCTCTTCACTTTATGACGCTTTTGATGACGGAAAAGAACTGGATCAGTCATACATTGAAAAAACAATTGAAAATATGGTTCCTCTCAGCCAGACAATGGAAGACCAGATTAAGGGAACAAGAGAATGGGCAAAGATCCGCGCTAAAAAAGCAAGCAGCATAGAGTGGGAAAACGAGACCGCTTCTGTGCGAAAACTAGAGATGTAAAAAGAACTTGACTGGAAATTTTATAGAAAGATGATAAAGGAATACAGCTACTACATAACAACAAACCGGTTCTCGCAGATAGCGGAAGATATAGATGCCGCCGTGAGAAAATATGCGGAAAGCATGATGAACGACGCGAAAGGGGATGCCGCCTTGAGGGAATCCGCGCGGAAGCTGTGCGAGGAGCAGGCCGTGTCAAGCGGAATGCGGAGCCAAGGAGAATCATTCATAAACATAGATGCGGAGTTCTTCATAGACGGCGAGCTCTCGGAGGCAAGGCTCGGTAGATTCATAAAAGATGTGGTAAAGGCGCATGGGTTCCAGAGAATCCTCTGGGAATATATGGGCACAACCGGGCTGATGACAGAAATCTCAAGGGACAAGATGAGGGAGGACGGGTTCAGGTACATAGATTATCTTCCGGTTTCAATGAAGGAAGCTGAAAGCGAGAGAGAGAAAAACAGCATCACCCGGAATTTCATGCGGCTTGCGGATGACTCCGGGTTTGACTGGAGCAAAGGGTATGACCCGAACTACACTGTGAGTAAGAAAGGCTGGAGAGCCGGCTATGACGAGAACCATGTATGGACATATCATGCGGAGAACGGTGCGCAGGCAGGCGCAGCAAGCGGCAGGGAAAGCGTGCACGGCATACGGCTGGTGAAGACAGACAACGGCTGCATGCTGTACGACATAGGAAAAATCCTGATAAATCCAGTCATACTGTGGTATTTGGCATTAGGAAACAGGCTCTATGGCGGAGAAATAAGCGACACAGCTAGCATGGTGAAGGAGATAAAGGCACAGCTTGATTCTCTCGGAGAAGAAAAGATAACAGACTTTGCGGTAAGTCCGAAAGCCAGAAAGCTGGAAAAGAAAAAACTGGTTGCAGAATACAAGAGAGTGCTTGGAGACTTAATCTCTGAAAACGCGGGCACAGTCAGCGCGGACAAGGCCATGTCGGTTATTGCCCAAAAGCAGGATGAGGAAAAACGCCTGCATGTTGAGCAGGAACTTTCTGCAATACAGGAAAAGATAGATGCAATTGAAAGGGCGAAGCCCGGAATAACAGCTGGGGAGCTGAGGAAATCCCTTGAGACAGGAAAAGCAAGCATAGCTCTGGACATAAGCCTGTTTGAGGACGCGGCCGCCTGCGGATTCACGGAAGAAGAATATGCGACCATCAGAAAAAGCCTTGAGCCTTTGGAAAAAGCAGACCAGGAAAAATTCAAGCATGCCTGCGCAGTCCTCGGCACGGAATGGAAAGACAAGGACTCAGACAGAAAGTCCATGGTTGAATACATCAGAAAAATATATGAGTATATATACAGAGGTACGGACGCAGAAATCTGCCATGAGGAGAGCCTAAGGGATGTGCTTTCCCGCAGGCAGGAGGCATCCGCAATGGAGGATGTGCTTTCTGATGCTGAAAGCTATATTCCGGAAGAAAACAGGGAGACAGTAAGGGAATATCTTCTTTCTGTCCCTGGGCAGAAGCCTAAAGTGAAACACAAGGTCTTTTCATCATTGAAAGCCGCAGTCAGAAGCTATGTCGCAATAAGAGGCAGCACAGGAATGAGCGTAAGGGAGCTTCTGGACTATGCCATAAAATCATGCGGTGGAACTCTGCCCAGGGCAAGCTATGCCCCTCCTGCAATAGGGTATGTAACGCCCGGCATGAGGACAAGCCAGGATGCCGGAGACAGACGCATATATATAGAGGAAAAGGTCAGCAGTCTGGCAGCAAGGCTTCTTGAGGTTGCAGTTCCTGAAAAAGAGGTTCCTTTTGAGCAGTTCATAAAGCCACGCAGGGATTTATCTGGAGCAGAGGAGAATAAGCCCGTTGTCGCAATCGGGAATATGAATGAAAGAAAAGGCTTTGAGCCGGTATATGATACCGGGGCGGAAGCCGATATAAACAATGCAGTCCTGCTTATCCTAAGAAAACTTTATGTTCACAAAAGCGGCGGCAAGGATTCCACAAGGAAGCTGCCAGAGCTAAAAAGAGAGCTTCTGGAGATTGCGGAAAAAAACGGGAGCAGGGAAGACTTTATCAAGGCCGTTTCAGAAAGGTTCAGCATCCGCTATGACATCCAGGACGAGGCCGCAAGAAGATTCCTTGAGACTGCATATCCGGCAGGAACAGTGGATATGCTTGCGGAATATGCCGGGGAACTCCAGCGGATGCATGAAAAGGAAGCCTCAAAAGGCGGCACAGCCAGCCCGCTCATGAGGACAATCCCCGGAGTCTACAGGCAGATAGACCTGGAGGATGCCGCAGCTGAAAAAGTCAGGCTTCCGTCAGGCGCAAAACCCATGGCAGGAAAGACAGGAGCGGAAAAGGGGCTTGAGGAAATCAGGGCAATGCAGACGAGACTTAAGGCGGAGAAGCCCGAGATGAGCATGCTCTCCGGGGAGGAAAAAAAAGAGGCAAGTGTTCTGATAGAAAACCTTACCGCGGAGGAAAAGGCGGAGATTGTTCACCTGACCGGGGGAGACTACAACACCATGACGCCGCTCCTTGTAAGGGAGTATCTGTGGCGAAAGAAGAACAGGAGGAAGCTCAAGGGGCTTTCGGATGACATAAGGGAGGCTGAATACAGGGCGTTCCGTACAGTCACGGATAATGGGAAGCCATACTCATCCGGCACGGCACCAATCTCACATGGAATTCCTGCTGCCGAGGCAACTCTAAGCGGCAAAGAAAGGAAAGAAACTTCCCATGGCAGGAAAGCCGGAAGCACCATAAGCCCTGTAATATCTGAATACCTGATGGCTCGCGCGGCAGGGAAAAGTCAGGACAGCGCATACGATGAAAAGGGGACCGCAAGCAGCTGCAGAAGCAGTCAAGCCGCCACGCTGGAAATACCGCCCAGCCGCCATGAGCGCATAGACCTTGAGGAGCCGCATAGGATGGGCGAAGTCTTGAGGAATTCCCTTGAGGGGCTTTCAGAGATGAGGATTCCGGCAGGGAAGGCGGATCCGATGGCAATAATGAACGCGAACTACGAGCATGACAGAGCCGTTCTTGCAAAGACAGACCCGATGTTCGCGAGAAACCTGTTCCATGATGTCGGCCATGCAGACGGAAGCGGGGAAATAACTGAGAGGGAGATTCAGAAGATTGTAAGCAAACAAAGCGACGACCTTTTTGAGAATCTTCTAAGGAGTCGTTACGATTAGACAGGTTAGAAAAAACGAGAAAAGCGTAGTACTCTAGATTGACGGATCTGGAGAGCC
>OIXU01000540.1_pt1 | contig 13056 bp, 11 predicted proteins | sample 1587921 | NCBI WGS metagenome assembly OIXU01 (sample SAMN03283238) | human gut metagenome | biome: human-associated habitat; material: feces | host: Homo sapiens | place: Peru | collected 2012
CCACGCTGTCGTCGGTACGTCAAAGGGGCAATGGCACAAAGATGCCGCAAAAAATCCCCGCCGGCCGCTCCGCAGGCAGAAGCTTGCAAATGTACCAAAAATTGTTGCAAAACAGAGAAACTTTCGTTGCATTTTGCCGGTATTTATGGTACTATGATGTTAGGAATTTAACAATGCTGCACAAATTGTTTCGATTTTGTAGCATAACCGCCATTTTGTTCACGCGGAGTCTACTGCCGGATGGCAGCTCCGCCGAAAGGACGTGAAAGCTGTTGGAGCACACCCCCAGGATCATCGCCGTAGCCGGTAAGGGCGGCGTGGGAAAGACCTCCCTCTCCGCCGCCTTTGTGCGGCTGCTGACGGAGGCCTATCCCGACAAGCGCATTCTGGCCATCGACGCCGACCCCGCCGTGGGGCTTTCCACCGCGCTGGGCGTGGAGGTAAAGGAGACGCTGGACGACATCCGCAAGAGCATCGTGGCCTCAGTGGAGGACGGCGCGCCCCGGGAGGCCATCGAGCTTCTCAGTGAGGCCCGCTACCGCATCTTCGATACCATGGTGGAGGAGCAGAAATTCTCGTTTCTGGCCATCGGCCGTCCGGAGACGGCGGGCTGCTACTGCAAGGTGAACGCCTATCTCAAGGAGGTCATCAATCTGCTGGCCGGCGACTTTGACTATGTGGTCATCGACGGCGAGGCGGGCATTGAGCAGATCAACCGCCGGGTGATGGAAAAGGTCACGCACCTTGTGCTCATCACCGACCCCAGCCGCAAGGGTACGCAGGTCATCGACACCATCAAGCGGGTGGCCGATGAGCTGGTGATGTACGACCGCTGCGGCGCCATCGTCAACCGGGTCACAGACCCATCGCTGATACCCTATATCCACATCAACGGCACAGAGATACTGGCTACCATCGGCAGCGACCCGCAGCACGCCGCCAACGACATCCAGGGTCTGAGTGTTTTTGATCTGCCGGAGGATGCACCCGTCATCCGCGGCGCCCGCGAAGCCCTGACCAAGCTGGAGATCTTATAATCTGAATCACATAGGAGAGAGGTGTAATTCTTGAGAGACCTGAAGCATCTGATCTACTTCGAGAGCCTGCTGGAGAATGCCGACAACGATCTGGTCAAGCAGGCACAGGCAGAGGGGAAGCTGGCCATCGGCTATACCTGCTACCACATGCCTGAGCCGCTGCTGAATCTGCCCGGCTGCTTCTCCGTCCGACTCCGCGCCCCCCGCACCGGTTCGCTGGACATCGCTACCTATTATATGTCCAACTACACCTGTGAATATGCCCGCGCCCTGGTGGAACGCGGCATGGAGGGCGGCTACCAGTTTCTGGATGCTCTGGCCGGCGTAGACGCCTGTTCCATGATGAACCGCGCCATGGAGCACTTCGAGATCCTGCAGATCAACAACAAGCCCAATTTCTTCGTCACCCACTGCGACATCCCCTACAAGATCACCGACTACACGCTGGATTCCTACGTCAAGCAGATGCGCCGCCGGGTGCTGGATCCTCTGACGGAGAAATACGGCGTGGACACCTCCGACGCGGCCATCCGCCAGGCGGTGAAGGAGCACAACGAGGTCTGTTCCATCATCAGCGAGATCGGCGAGATGCGCAAGGAGGAAAACCCGGTCATCACCGGCTACGAGTTCCATGTGCTGAATCTGGTGAGCTTCACCTGTCCCAAATACCTGATCCTCCCCTACCTGCGGGAGACGCTCACCGAGCTGAAAAAGCGCAAGCCCGATCCCAAGCCCGCCTTCCGCGCCCGTGTCGCCATTGTGGGCAGCGAGATCGACGACCCCCAGCTGACCAAGCTCATCGAGGGCTGCGGCGCGCTGGTGGTGTCTGACCGCTACTGCTTCGGCTCCACCCCCGGCCGGGAGATCATCCAGCTGAAGGACGACGAGGACGCCCTGCCCCAGATCTGTCTGCACATCATGCAGCACTCCGAGTGCGCCCGCTACATCGCCGACGAGAAGGTACAGCAGCGCCGCGAAACGGCGGATCGTCTGGCGCGGGAGTATCACGCCGACGGCATCATCTATGAGCAGATGAAATACTGCGACTACTGGGGCTTCGAGCGTGCACTGGTGAGCCACATCATGCACGAGGAATACGACTGGCCCGTGCTGAGTATCGACCGCCTGTACAACAACGGCAACTCCGGCCAGCTGCGCACCCGCGTGCAGGCCTTCGTGGAGTCGCTGGAGATCAAGAAGATCCACAAGCAGAACGGAGGTGCCAACTGATGGCCGACAAGAAGAAATTCCCCAACCCCGCATTCTTCCGCGCCAGAACGGAGATGGACTGGAAGGCGCAGGCCGCCAACCTGAAGGAGGTCGGCTCCATCGCGCTGGAGCTTATCAAGGAGACGGACTGGAAGGCCTTCGGCAAGAAGCAGAAGGATCACTTCCTTGACAACATGAACCGCGTGGCGCGGGAGGCCAGAGCCGTGGCCGGCATGACCGGCGCCCAGCGGAAGGATCTGCTGCTCAACGGCGAGAAGCAGCTGGGCAACCTGTACCGCAAGGGCGACATGGCCACCGTCCGCCGTGAGTGGCGCGGCGTGGAGAGCACGCTTATCGACTTCGCCGGCTGGCTGAAAACATGGGGCATGCTGCTGGGCACCTTCTCCAAGGATCTCATTCCCGCCCTGAACACCACCTTCTGGTATCGCTGGATGATCTCCTACATGTGCTGCGTGAGCTTCATGGACAAGAACACCATGGGACAGCGCGGCAACGCCCTGCGCATGAGCCACCTGATGACCTACGACATCTTCCGCTATGTGGCGGAGAATCTGGTGTTCCTGGCCAAGTGCGACAAGAAGAACGGCAACAGCTCCGAGCTGAACAAGAAGGTCGTTCTGTTCGACGAGATGACCATGGGGCAGATCATGGCCGGCTTCCCCGACCTGCTGGGTATCCCCTATCAGCTGATGCCCGTGTTCCTGGTGTCCGAGATCGACCAGCTGACCTGCGTGCCCTACATCGACGCGGTGGAGTCCTTCGGCCTGCCCGCTGACTGCTGCCCCGTGCCGTCCTCCGAGTGCGGCGCTCTGGTCATCGACGCGCTGCCCCACATGGGCAAGTGCTTCATCTCCTCCTCCATGCCCTGCGACGGCTCCACCATGGCCTCCAGCTATATGTCCCGCCGCTTCCCCGATCTGCCCGTGTTCCACCTGTGCTTCCCCGTCCGCTACGAGGACGAGGAGACGGTGCAGATGGGCGCCGAGGACATCCGGGCGTGCATTAAGTTCATCGAGGAGCAGACCGGCGCCAAGTGGAGCTGGGACGCCTACTTCTCCGCCATGAAGCGCTTCAACGAGGAGACGCGCTACGAGCTGGAAAAGTGGGAGGTCAACAAGACCGCCTATCCCCAGATCATCGGCCCCAGCTACGAGCTGTTCCGCAAGTGGAACTACGAAATGGACGGCGGTATCGACCCGCGCGTCATGAAGACCTGCCGCAAGGTCAACGACCTGCTGATGCAGTCCTACCAGCGCCGCGACGAGGCGTGGGTGGGCAAGATGCGCTACCGCGGCATCGTGTGGAGCTGCCCCGCCCACTACTACGCCAACTTCTCCAACTGGCTGGCCAACTGCTGGGGCATCAACATTCTGGTGGAGATGGAATCCCTGAACTTCACCAAGCCCCTGGAGACAGAGGACAAGGAGGAGGCACTGCGCGATCTGGCGCGTCTGTACGAGCGTATGGTCATGCGCCGTCACACCAACGGCGGCTACCAGAACGTGGTGGACGAGCTGTGGCGCCAGTGCGAGGCGTGGAACACCAACATCATCATCATGTACCAGAATGTGGCCTGCAAGAACATGGCCACCGTACAGGGCATTCTGGACGAACAGGGCCGCGAGCGCGGCTATCACATGATCTGGATCGAGCATGACCTGATGGATCCCCGCACCGTCTCCCGCAAGACCATGCGCGACAAGGTCAACGAGTACATGCGCACGGTCATGCGCGCCGAGCCGATCGATCCCTCCCTCTGCGATTTCGACGACGAAAACTGCATGTAATATTCTCAACTACTACATATATAAAGGAGTTTACGACTATGAAATACTACGGCGGCTGTGATGTGGGTTCCACTTATACCAAGGCGGTCATTCTGGATGAGAACGGCAAGATCTGCGCCGACACCACCATCCGCAGCAAGATCAATTCCGAAGTCTCCGCAAAGCTGGCTATGGAGGAGGTCCTGAACAAGGTGGGGCTGAAGTCCTCCGAGGAGCTGGGCTATCTGATCGGCACCGGCTATGGCCGCAACAAGGTCCCCTTCGCCGACGAGAACATCTCCGAGATCTCCTGCCACGCCATGGGCGTCCACGTCACCGATCCCACTGTCAAGGCCATCATTGATATCGGCGGTCAGGACGTGAAGGGCATCTCCATCGACACCGACGGCACCGTGAAGAACTTTGCCATGAACGACAAGTGCGCCGCCGGCACCGGCCGCTTCTACGAGGCCATGGCGCGCTCCTTCGAGATGAGTCTGCCCGAATTCTCCAACCTGTCCCTGACGGCCAAGAACGTCATCCCCATCACCGCCCAGTGCACCGTGTTCGCCGAGTCCGAGGTCATCACGCTGGTGGGCGAGGGCAAGCCCATGGACGAGATCGCCGCCGGCATCCAGATGGCCGTGGCCAAGCGCTGCTTCGTCATGAGCAAGAAGGCCGGCGCCACCGACGCCATCACCCTCACCGGCGGCTGCGCCAAGAACGCCGGTCTGAAGCAGGCCATCGAGCACGTTCTGAAGCTGAAGGTCATCGACCTGAAAACAGATCCTCAGCTGATGGGCGCGCTGGGCGCCGCCGAGTACGCGCGGCAGAAGGGCATGGCTCGCGCCTGAACTTCCACCACATAAGGAGGCTACGTTATGTGCAAGGTTTTCAAATTTATCTTCAAGCTCATCCGTATTCTGGCGGTGGCGGTGGGCGCGCTGTTCGCCGTGTACTTCTGGAATCTGGATCAGAAGCTGCTGGGTTGGGCATACGTGCAGGTCAACAGGATCTTTGACCGCAAGAAAGTGGACATCAAATTCTAATGGAACTCTATAATCCCATCATCCGCGGTGTGGAGGAGCTGGTGGGCTCCTCCGCACCCCAGAAATACCCCTACGACCCGGCCGACGCCTGGGAGGACACCGGCGCTTTCGAGCTGGTCATGCTGCGGGACGCCGCCTTCGAGCTGGGCGGCAGCGGCAAGAGCGCCGTGAATTTCACCTGTGTCACCACCTCCCCGGAGCTGGTGCCCCAGGACGAGATACTGGTCTACGGCTCCGACCTGAGCCAGCTGAAGGGTGACAGCAGCTACGCCCGCATCGCCCTCCTGCGGGTGGGCGACATCGAGTCCGACGACGAGGAGGACACCGAGCAGGCGTTCCGCGCCATTCAGGACATGGATTTCGTCAAGTACCATGTGTTCCCCAGGGGCTACATGATCCGCACCAGCTCCGAATCCAGTCGGGAGCAGGTTCGCATCAGCCGCGACGCGCTGAAAAGCGGCATGAGCTTCCGGCGCATCGGCGCTGACTTCATCCGCCAGTATAAGCGCAACCCCCACATCCTGGCGGTGAAGCTGCTGTTCATCACCGCGCCCGACGCGAATTACGACGGGCTGGCGAAAAGTGCCAAAACCGTCAAGGACATCACCATGAGCCTGACGAAAATTCTGGAGGGCATGCCCACCGACTGCGGCTCCTGCAACCTGAAGGCCATCTGTGACGAGGTGGAGGGCATGCGCGAGCTGCACTTCGGCAAGGAGCACCACACCACGGAGTGACCTTCGGTTCCCTCCGTTCACCGGCGCACACCGGTCATTTTGCCGAAAAAACGGGGCTTTCACGGCTCTGCACCGCACCGATCTGTAAAAGTTCCCTTTTCCGGCTTTTTTACCGTTGACTTTTGGCTTTTCCGGGTGTATATTCTCCACCATCAAGAGGCAATGGCGTCTCAAAGGTTTAGTCCTTTGCGGCGTTATTGTCTCTTTTTCGTTTTTCTTCAGGAGACATACGCAAAGTCAATACGGTATAAAAGCGTTTGAGAAAAGAGAAGTAGCGCAGGGGCTCACCCCCAGAGAGTGCGGGAGGCTGGGAACCGCACGGCAGAGCCTGCGTGAATAACACTTTTCGAGCTGCGATCCGAAAGGAGCGATCCCAGTAGGTGCGCCGGAACGCCGCCCGTTATGCGGCAGAGCTTTATCGGAAGCTTGGAAATGAGAACAAATACAGGTGGCACCGCGAGAACAGCACTTGCCCTGTAGGATGCTGATAACTTTTACGGAGGTTTTTATCATGTGTTCTATTATGGGTTACTGTTCAGGCGATGCCGATTTTTCTCTTTTTAAGGCGGGCTTTGACAAGACGCTGTCCCGCGGCCCCGACGACAGCCGGATCGTTGACACCGGTCACGGGCTGCTGGGCTTCCACCGGCTGTCCATCATGGGTCTGGAGCCGTCCGGCATGCAGCCCTTTGCACTGGACGGCAGCTATGTGGTCTGCAACGGCGAGATCTACGGCTTTGAGGCGCTGAAGCGGGAGCTGCTGGCAAAGGGCTATTCCTTCCGCAGCGAATCCGACTGCGAGGTTCTGCTTCCCCTCTACCGAGAGCACGGCACCGACATGTTCCGCATGCTGGACGCCGAGTTCGCCCTGATCCTGTACGACGCGCAGAAGCAGTCCTTTATCGCCGCCCGCGACCCCATCGGCATCCGTCCGCTCTACTACGGCTACGACGATGCCGGCGCCATCGTTTTCGCCAGTGAACCGAAAAACCTTGTGGGCATCTGCGGCAAAATCATGCCGTTCCCTCCCGGACACTACTACGCAGACGGAAAGTTCGTCTGTTATCGGGACATCACCGCCGTGAAGGAGGTGTGCCGCGATGATGTGGACACCGTGTGCGCCAACATTCACAAGAAGCTGGTCGCCGGCATCAAGAAGCGGCTGGTGGCCGATGCCAAGGTGGGCTTCCTCCTCAGCGGCGGACTGGATTCCTCTCTGGTGTGCGCTGTGGCGCAGCGCTGCTCCGACAAGCCCATCCGCACCTTCGCCATCGGCATGAGCGAGGACGCCATCGACCTGAAATACGCCCGGGAGGTGGCCGACTATATCGGCAGCGACCACACCGAGGTGTATATGACGCCGGATGAGGTGCGCTCCTCGCTGAAGACGGTGATCGAGCTGCTGGGCACCTATGACATCACCACCATCCGCGCCAGCATGGGCATGTATCTGGTCTGCAGGGCCATCCACCAGCAGACCGACATCCGCGTCCTGCTGACCGGCGAGATCAGCGACGAGCTGTTCGGCTACAAATACACCGACTTCGCCCCCTCCGCGGAGGAATTCCAGAAGGAAGCCGTCAAGCGCATCCGGGAGCTGCACATGTACGATGTGCTGCGCGCCGACCGCTGCATCTCGGTGAACTCTCTGGAGGCGCGGGTACCCTTCGGCGACCTGGACTTTGTGGAGTACGTCATGAGCATCGATCCGGAGAAGAAGCTGAACAAATACGGCATAGGCAAGTACCTGCTGCGCCACGCCTTCGAGGGCGACTACCTGCCGCATGACATCCTCTACCGGGAAAAGGCCGCCTTCTCCGACGCCGTGGGACACTCTATGGTGGACTATCTGAAGGAGTACGCCCAGAGTCTGTACACAGACGAGGAGTACGAGCGCAAGCGGCTTGCCTATACCCACGCCCAGCCGTTCACCAAGGAGTCCCTGCTGTACCGGGAGATCTTCGAAAAGTACTATCCCGGCCAGAGCGACATGGTCGTGGACTTCTGGATGCCCAACAAGGCCTGGAAGGGCTGCGACGTAAACGACCCCTCCGCGCGCGTGCTGTCCAACTACGGTGCCAGCGGAAAATAAGCGCAAAAAAGCACCGCCTTAGGCCTAAGGCGGTGCTTTTTGTTACTGCCACAGGGAGCACAGCAAGTCGGTGTACGCCGTGGGATCGTCAATGGGCAGGCCGGCGATCAGCTGCGCCTGGTTGTAAAAGATCTCCGCGTACTTCTTCGCCCGCTCCGGGTCGGTGAGCCGCGCCGCTTCGAAGGCCAGGAACGCCGGATGATCCACGTTGATCTCCAGAATGCGCTTGGCCTTCAGCCCCAGCTCCGGCTGCGCCGCCTTGAAATACTTCTCCATCTCGAAGGTCACGCCCTCGCCGCTACTGAGGCACACCGGGTGGGTCTTGAGCCGGGCGGAGGCCTTCACCTCGTCCACCTTCCCCGCCAGCGTCTCCTTGATGAAGTCGAACGCCTCCTTGTACTGCTGCTCGTCCTTTTCCTTCTTCTCCTCCTCGCCGGGCAGCTCCAGATCGCCGTCGGTGGCGGAGCGGAAGGGCTTGTCCTGATACTTCTGCAGCACGTCGGGCAGGAACTCGTCCGCCTTGTCGGTGAAGTACAGGATCTCCATGCCCCGCTCCTTCAGAAGCTCGGTCTGGGGGATGTGATCCACGCCGTCCACCGTATCGCCGGAGGCGAAGTAGATGTACTTCTGCCCCTCCTTCATGCGCTCCACGTACTCCTTCAGCGTCACCAGCTTCTTCTCCGTGGAGGAGTAGAACAGCATCAGATCCTGCAGAAGCTCCTTCTTCTCGCCGTAGTTGTCCATGGCGCTGAGCTTGATCTGCCGCCCGAAGGACTGCCAGAAGGACTCGTACTTCTCCCTGTCATCCCGCAGCAGGCGTTCCAGCTCGCCCTTGACCTTCTTTTCCAGATTGGCGCCGATGAGCTTCAGCTGCCGGTCATGCTGCAAAAGCTCGCGGGAGATGTTCAGGTTCAGATCGGGGGATTCCACCACGCCCCGGACGAAGCTGAAGCACTCCGGCAGCAGCTCCTTGCACTTGTCCATGATCATCACGCCGGCGGAATACAGCTGCAGCCCGCCCTCGAACTCCTCGGAGTAGTAGCGCAGCGGCGCCTTCTCCGGGATGAACAGCAGCGCCTTGTACGTCACCGCGCCCTCGGCGGATACGGTGATAACGCTCAGGGGCGGCTCCGTGTCCGCGAAGCGCTGCTGATAGAACTCGTCGTACTCCTCCTTGGTGACGTCGCCCTTCTTCCGCTGCCACAGGGGAACCATGCTGTTGAGGGTCTCCCACTCGAACTTCTCCTCGTACTCCGGGTTCTCCTCGGTGCTGCCCTCCTTCAGGACGGGATGAGGCAGCTCCATACGGATGGGGAAGCGGATGTAGTCGGAGTACTTCTTCACCAGCTTTTGCAGCGGGTACTCCCGCAGGTACTGGCTGTACTCGTCCTTCTCCTCGCCGTCCTCCTTGATGTGCATGATGATGTCGGTACCCACCGTCTCCTTTTCGCAGGGCTCGATGGTGTAGCCGTCCACGCCGGCGGACTGCCACTTCCACGCCTGCTCCTGCCCGTACTTCCGGGTGATAACGGTGATCTCGTCCGCCACCATAAAGGCGGAGTAGAAGCCCACGCCGAACTGACCGATGATATCAATGTTCTCGTCCTTGTTGTCCTTCTTGAAATCCAGAGAACCGGAGTGGGCAATGGTGCCCAGATTCTGCTCCAGCTCATCCTTGGTCATGCCGATGCCGTTATCCTCCACGGTCAGGATGCGGTTTTCCTTATCGCGGGTGATGAGGATGCGGAAATCGCCCTTGTTCATGCCCACGGAGGTGTCGGTCAGGCTCTTATAATACAGCTTGTCGATGGCGTCCGAAGCGTTGGAGATCAGCTCACGCAGGAAGATCTCCTTGTTGGTGTAGATGGAGTTGATCATCATGTCCATCAGCTTTTTGCTTTCCGCCTGAAATTCTTTCTTCGCCATAATACAAAACCTCTTTTGTTCAGATTCGGTGCCAGAAAGCCGGAGTTGGGGATGACGGCTTAGCACTCATAACTTTCGAGTGCTAATATACACCGCTTTGCCGCAAAAATCAAGGGCTTTCATAAAAAGTTTAAAAATGCTTTGTGCCCCTTTGCCCCATGGCACGATGCAGTGTGAAAATTGTCGGTGAGCTTCTGGCAGGCAAGCTTTACTTCCCTTTGCAGAACTGCTATAATGAGCCGAAAGGATGTGAAAAGCTGTGTCAAAACAGGGAGATGCCGCCTACGGCTACTTTTTAAAGGGGTACAATTGCAGCCAGAGTGTGGTGGCGGCATTTGCGCCGCAGCTGGGGCTTACAGAGGAGATGGCGCTGCGGTTGTCCTCCGGTTTTGGTGCCGGCATCGGACGGATGCGGGAGGTCTGCGGCGCGGTCAGCGGGATGTTCATGGCCTACGGCCTGCTCCGCGGTTCTGCCGACCCGAACGACCGCGCGGCCAAGACCGCCGCCTATCAGACGCTCCGGCAGCTCGCGGGGGAATTTGAGGCGCAGAACGGCTCGCTGATCTGCCGCCAGCTGCTCGGCCTCGACCCCGACTTCAAGCCCCAGCCGCCCGAACCGCGCACGGAGGGCTACTACAAAAAGCGCCCCTGCCCGGAGATGGTCTTCTGCGCGGCATCGATTCTCGAAACCTATCTGGAACAGAATCCGGAATAACGCAATCGGCCGCCCGGCATAACCGGGCGGCCTGTTTTCTCTGTTTTACGCCTTCCGGGCGAGCGTGGCCCAGTAGGTGGGGATGTTGTGCGCGTGCAGATTGCCGTAGCCGTTGGTGTCCTCATAGAGGTCGAGCAGCTGCAGCCCGGCTTTGAGCTGGCCGGTCAGCTGTTCGTGCGCGGTGTGGGAGAACTGGATGCCGCTGTCGTCCTTCTGCAGCTGGCGCATCTGGTCCTCGTCCTCGAGTGGATTAAAGGGCAGGGTGTTGATGATCTTCGTCTCGTCCTCGTCGAACGCGTAGTTGAAGCCGTTGTCCAGCCCCGCCAGCAGCCGCCCGCCGGGCTTCAGGACCCGCGCGCATTCGCGCCAGATCGGCAGCACCGCGTAGACATAGCAGTTGGAGACGGGATGGAAGATGAGATCGAAGCTGTTGTCGTCGAACGGCAGGCGCTTGGTCATGTCGGCGCGGACGATGGTAATGTCATAGCCCTCCCGCTCCGCGACCAGTTTCTCGGAATCCAGCTGCCGCTGCGAATAGTCCAGCACCGTACACTGCGCGCCCAGCGCGGCGAAAATTGGCATCTGCTGCCCGCCGCCGGAGGCAAGCCCCAGCACGCGCTTGCCCTTTAAGTCGCCGAGCCAGCTGTGCGGGACGAATTTGACCGGGGTCAGCTTCACGTCCCACGTCCCAGACTGCGCCTTTTCGTATTCCGCGTGGGAGATGGGCTTACCCCACTCCCAGCCTTCGTCGACCCAGCGGTCGATGGTTTTGCTGTTGATCTCCTGATACGGAATGTCCATAAAAACCTCTTTTATTATGCTTCCTTCGCCAGCTTCCACGCGACATAGTCGTCGTAGGAGCAGAGGCGGTCGATGATGGTGCCGTCGGGCTGGAACTCGATGACGCGGTTGCAGGTGGTCTGCAGCAGCTCATGGTCGTGCGAGGCGAGCAGGATATTGCCCGGGAAGGCGCACAGGCCCTTGTTGACGGCCTGGATGGCCTCCATGTCCAGATGGTTCGTCGGCTGGTCGAGCAGCAGCACGTTCGCGCCCGAGAGCATCATGCGCGACAGCATGCACCGCACCTTCTCGCCGCCGGACAGGACGTTCACGGGCTTGAAGACCTCTTCGCCCGAAAACAGCATCCGGCCGAGGAAGCCGCGCAGATACACGTCGTCCTTCTTGCTCGAGAACTGGCGGATCCAGTCGACGAGCGAGTCGGTGCAGCCCTCGAAATACTCCGTATTGTCCTTCGGCAGATAGCTGGTCGTGACGGTCTGGCCCCATTTGACGCTGCCCTCGTCCGGCTCGAGCTCACCCATGAGAATTTTGAAAAGCGTCGTCTGCGCCAGCTCGTTTTCGCCGACGAAGGCGATCTTGTCGTTTTTGTTCACGATGAACGAGACCTTGTCCAGCAGCTTCACGCCGTCGATGGTCTTCGACACATCGGTCACGAACAGAATATCCTTGCCGACCTCGCGCTCGCGCTCAAAGCCCACGAACGGATACCGGCGGGAGGAGGCCGGCATCTCCTCGACGCTCATCTTGTCAAGTAACCGGCGGCGGGAGGTCGCCTGCTTGCTCTTGGCCTTGTTGGCGGCGAAGCGGGCGATGAAGGTCTGCAGCTCGGCGATCTTCTCCTCCGCGCGCTTGTTCTTGTTGCGGATGAGCTGCTGGATGAGCTGGGAGGATTCGTACCAGAAGTCGTAGTTGCCGACGTACATCTTGATCTTGCCGTAGTCGATATCGACGATGTGCGTGCAGACGGTATTGAGGAAGTGGCGGTCGTGGCTGACGACGATGACGAGGCCGGTGTCCTCATAGTCGAGGATGAAATCCTCGAGCCAGTTGATGGCCTCGATGTCGAGGTTGTTGGTCGGCTCGTCGAGCATGACGATGTCGGGCTTGCCGAACAGCGCCTGCGCGAGCAGCACCTTGACCTTCAGCCGCGGGTCAGTATTGCCCATGAGGTCATAGTGGAGCTCGACCGGGATGCCGAGACCCTGCAGCAGCTTCGACGCATCGGATTCCGCTTCCCAGCCGTCCATGTCGGCAAACTCGGCCTCCAGCTCGCTCGCGCGCATGCATGCCCCGTGAGCCATTGCGCAACATGCGATCCGAGTGTTCCTATACCGGGGGGGGGCTTTAGGCAATCGTCGGGCGATAGATTGCGCAATCGCCTCACGATGCTCGCTCGGTATGCCAAAGCGAGCAGTTCGTCATCGGCATAAGCTGCCGCAACGTCGCGTCGGGCAATGGGCAGGGGCATGTCGATCAATATCGGCGTCTGCGGATCCCCATGGTCATCGGTCAATAGGCAAGTTTGGCGATGGGGCGTGACGAGTGCCATCGCCATGACTTCGCATTCATCGCCCTCGAAGAGGGCCGATAACCCATCGGCCAAGATACGCGCCGCGTCGCCGCGATCGATAATCGACAAATTGCGCCATCGCTTCGCATGTAGTGGCGCATAGAACTGGCGACGGCGACAGACGCCGCCAGTC
>OIXU01000544.1_pt1 | contig 13021 bp, 10 predicted proteins | sample 1587921 | NCBI WGS metagenome assembly OIXU01 (sample SAMN03283238) | human gut metagenome | biome: human-associated habitat; material: feces | host: Homo sapiens | place: Peru | collected 2012
TCCCTGCGGGGTCAGCGCCTTCCGGTGGTGCTTTTGCAGCGCCCGCGCTACCTTCCCAAGAGCGGCAGCCAGCACTTTTCCCGTGAGCTTCGTTGTCCTGATCGAAAGGGCAACCGTTTTTTGGTTTACTTCTTCCTGCATAAAACCTCCTTTCCGTCGGGGTTCCCGCTATCCGGGAGGCCCCCGTACAGTCTCGGGGAACAGAAAACCTCGGGCCAATGTGGCCCGAGGCTTACCGCTCGGCATCTCTGCCGGACGGAGCTTTCTTTTCCGGCTCCGTCTGGACTTTTTCGCCCTGTTCCCGCATGGTCTGCAAGATAGAGGGCTTCTTTTGAAGCTGGGAGGGCTTTTCGCCGGACAGCGGCTTGATACATTCCAGACGGTCAGCCGCCCGGATGGCGTTGTCCGTGAGCTGCCTCTGCCATGCGCCTACACTGGGAGCCCAGCGGAAACCGCTGCTTTTCAACTCGGCCCGGGTGTCCGCGTCAGGCTTTCCATCAAAGAATACCTGCAAGCGGTTGTCCTCCCGGTTCATCTCCACACGGCCCCCGTCGAACTCCCAGCCGGAAAACTCCCGCTGCGCCTGTTTGGAGAGCTGTTCGATACGCGTCTTTACCCGGCGGATCTCCGCATTGTTGTTGGTAAGCTGGTAGCTTTCAAAGGGCCTCGGGTCGCTCCGCCAGCTTGACGCCATGCTTGCTTTCAGCTTTTCGATCTGGTCCGGCGACAGCAGCGCACAGCCATCCAGCTTGCCATGCTTGCGGTAATAGGCGTTGACCTCCTTCATAATGAGCTGGGAGCGTTCCAGCCCGTCCAGCTTCTTCTGGAGCTTTTCAATCGCTGCCGGGTCATCGGCGCTGATCCCGCCCATGCCGGTACTGCGTATCTTATCCAGCAGCCCTTGAATATACCGCCATTCCTCCATGTTGTTGTCCCGGGCCCGGTTCTGTTTTTCCTTCTTTCCCACCGGGAAATTGGCAGGTCCGGCGATCATCACAGAGGGAACCCTTGCGTCAATGGCAAAGCCCTGGTTCATGTTTTCGGCCAGCTTGCGGGCGTAGGTGTCTAACAGATGGTCGATCTTCTCATGGTACATGGGGTCCACCCGGGATTTCTGCTGTTCCGCTATGGCGGCGGCCTTGTCCACCATTGCCCGGTATTCCGCCGTTGCGCTCCCTTCCTTGTAGTCGGAAAAGCTATTCATTTCCTTTGCCCGGCGGGCGGCCCCTTCATTGATAGAGTAATAGTTGATGGTATGCACCTCCTTCATGCTTCGGGCCATGCTGGCCCGAAGTCCTACCGTTCTTCATGGGAAGGCCCCGCCTTGTCCTTCTTCGGAGCGGGCGGGGCTTCTTGAAACCGTTTGAGTGCGGCGAGAATGGAGTGGACAGGCTCGGCCTTTTCAGGATAGGCAAATATCCGGTGTTCCGGCGGGATGTCCTGCGGCCCGTGATAATACTCCTTGAAGCCCTCCGGGACTACAGACACATACCCACCGGGAGCGAATACGCCGCCCTCGTTGATACGCACATCCCGTCCGTATGCTTCATAATCGAAGTAGTTCTGAATGTGCTCCGGTATGTCGATGGTTCCAAGCTCGTCGGCGTACAGACGGCCCAGCCCTTCATCATCAGAAATATCCGGGTAAAAGCGGTAAAGGTCAAGGTTCTGCGTCAGGTTTATCAAATCCTTCACGCTCCGTGTGTGGTTTCCCAAGACAAGAGCGGCTTCAAAGGTTTCCAGTCCGCCCTTATCCCGTACTTCCAGCAGAGCGTGGCCCAGCTCGTTCAGCTCGTCGATGTTCTCACATTCGTAGAGATGATCGTAGAGCCCCAGTACATCGCTGTCAAAGCTGGTAAAGAACACTTCGCTGTACCGTTTCCCGTCTATCCCGATTTTGGCAAGGGCGGCCTGCAACTCCTGTGTCGTCATGGGGAAATGTACCGTTGTCCCTACCTCGATCCCCATTAAGGGGTACAGGGCTGTATTGGTTATATAGGCTTCAAACATGGGCTTATTCCTCCTTTCCGGCCCGGTCAGCCAGCACCTCATAGATCCCGGCCATAATGTAATCGGCACAAGGGAGGGCAATCGCATTTCCCAGCGCCTTGTAGCGTTGCAGAGGCCGGATCTCCATGCCGTCCGCCCCGTACTTTGTCCAGCCCTCCGGCAGCCCCATCAGCCGTTCACTTTCTGTTTCCGTCAGAAAACGGATACAGCCGCCCTCCGGGTCGCCCTCATACCAGAAGGCAAAGGGCGTTACATCACTGGCTAAAAGAGTGGGAAAAGGGTCAGTTGGTAATCCGAAGCTGTTTCGGAAGGCCGTTTCTTCCTGCCTTTTTGCCGCTCCCCGCATACGGAAGCACTGAAAGGGGTGGATGACTGGTATCTGCCGCCCTGTTTCAAAAGAAGCTGTTCGATCTCCTTCGGCGGCGGCCCGCCCGCCCTCTCCGCAAGGCGGAGGAAGTGGGAGCATTGGACGGGGCTTAAATAGTATGTCTGCGGCACGTCTGCCTCCAAAGTCCGCCACGACGAAAATCCGCTGCCTTCGTGCCAGCCTTCGGGAGCCTGCCCAATACTGGGCGTCCATGAGCCGCCAGCACACATCAGGCGTTCCCCCTCGCACCATTCCGGCGTTTCCCCATCTTCCCGAAGGAGGCATTGGAACTTCGGTGTCCGAGAAGGCGGATAGGACGGCTCTAAAGTCCATCCGGTCATTTGTAGAAAACGCTCCCATGACGTTTTCCCAAACAGCGATAGCTGGATATAGGTTATCAGTAGCATCCCTCATTTCCTGTATGATACGAAACGCCTGATAGAACAGGCTTGATTTTGCCCCGGCAAGGCCGGAGCGGTTGCCGATCAGAGAAAGGTTCTGACAGGGGGAACCGAAGGTAATTACATGAACCGGCGGGATTTTCCCGCCGTCCACCTTCGTAATATCCCCCAAATGCACCATGTCGGGAAAGTGCCTTTTGGTTATGGAGATGGGCGCTTTTTCAATCTCGCTGGCCCAGACCGGACGGATACCGCACCGGAAAGCAGCCAGAGGGAACACGCCGATTCCGTCGAAAAGGCTCCCCAGCTTAATGTCCGGCATGGCCCGGGGTGCCGTGTCCCTTCACGGCAAGCACCCCTTCCAGTGTGGTCGCCGCAATGCCCAGCCGCCCGGCAACCGCAATATCATTTTTTACATCCTCGTCCACAGCGCTGCCGCAGACGATCAGGGTGTGGGAACGCCGCAGCATATCCCGGCGCATATCAATCCCGGCCTTGTGTTCCTCGGGAACGCTGTCATTCAAAAACAGCGGCAGATACAAGAGCGGGCAGATCGGGGAAAAGCCCGCCTCATAAGCAAGACGGCAGTAGTGGGCCGCCAGCTCCATATCAACATCCGGCTCGCCGCTCCATGCGGCGGTCAGGTACGCTAAAGGTCGTTTCATTGGTTGAGCCTCCATTTCTGTTTTGGTTTAGGAAAAAGCAAGGTATCGCCCAACCCCTCCGCCCCTTCCCCCGGGAAGGGGAACGGCTCTGGAGAATTTATATCCCCGTCGCTTGACCGGGAAAAAGCATAACCGGGAGAAATCCGTCAAGGGTGCCTCCGGCACCGCCTGCGGCGGCGCTGCCCTTGACTGATTTTCCCGGCTATGCTACGGAATAACTGGCGACGGGGAATAATTTATATCTCCAGAGCTTCGGGGCGCGGGGCAGAGCCCCGCAATCCTCGGGCCATGCTGACCCGAAGTTTGGGCTTACTTTTCCTGTTCGGTTTTCTTCTCCGGCTTTTCGTGTTCCTTCTGCTGACCCTTCCAGTCGTCCAGCAGCTTGATGATCTGGTCCTTCATTTCCCTCGGCGTAGTTTCCTTGCCGAAATACTTGCTCAGTTCCGCACCTGTCAAAATCACTTTGTCTACCTCCTTTTTGTCCTCCATCATAATGCCGTCGATCACATCCCCGTTGAGCAACTTCTTTTCGTCCAGCTCACGCATACGCTTTGCCTGCGCCTGCGAAGGAGAGGACTGCTGGCTGTCAATGGCAACGGCGATATAGTTCTGGTTCTTTTTGCTGACATAGGAAAGCTCCACCGCCGTAGTAAAGCCCAGCTTTTTTTCATCCATCAACTTCATCAGGTCGGGAACCAGTTCATTGAGCCGGATATACCGCTGCACCTGCTTGACCGCCATCTTATTGCGCTCGGCCACAATCTCGTTGGAGCGTTTGCCAGCGTCCTTCGGGTCAATCTGGCCCGAAGTGCGGGAGCCCTGGTGCTTGATAGCTTCAAGCTGCATTTTCAAGGCTTTGGCCCGCTCACTGGGGAGGATTTCTTCACGCTGGTTGAGATTGTCCTCGACCATCTGCGTGATGGCTTCATCGTCCGTCAGGTTTCGGACGATACAGGGCATATCCGCATATCCGGCAAGCTCACTGGCTTTCTGGCGGCGGTGGCCGGACACGATCTCATAGCCGCCATCCTCACGGGGACGGACGATAGCGGGCTGGGTAACGCCCTTGTCCTTGACGCTGGACACCATAGCCCGCATTTCTTCATCATCCCGAACCTCAAAGGGATGGTTCTTGAAGGCGTGGAGTTCATTCAGCTTGATATAGACGATCTGCTCCTTGCCCCGGCGTGGTGCATCCTGCGGCTTTTCAGGTTCCTTCGGAGTGGGAGCGGTCTGCACCGTTGGAGCCGTTTTTTTCTCCGGCTCCTTTTTGACCGTCTTTTCCGGTTTCTGTGCGGGGGCTTTGGACTTCGGGGCTGCGGCCTTGTCCTTATCTGCTTTCGGGGGACGGCCCCGGCGCTTCGGCTGTTCCGGCTCTTTAGTTTTTTCCTCCGCTTTCTTCGGAGCCTCCGGCTGCTTTTCCGGTTTTTCCGTTTTTGCCGGGGCAGGCTTTTCCCCGCTGGGAGCTGCCGCCCGTTCCTCGACCTTCTTTTCCTTCATAATTTCAGCGAAGTTATAGACGGAAACCTGTGGGTTCTTTACCTCCGGTTCCGTCTTTTTTTCCGGCTCCGGGGAAACGGAAACCTTCTCCGGCTCTTTTGGGGGAGCGGGAGGCGTTTCCTTGCCCGGCCCGCTATCCGTTACCGGCTGTTCCGGCGTTTTTGTGGTTTTATCATCTGCCATAAGCATTTACCTCCTGTTTTTTGGCATGAAAAAAGGGGCTCAACTTTTCAGTCAAGCCCCCGTGGGAAGTTCCTCCTTTCTCCGCCATGATACAAAAATACCGCCCGTAGTCTCGTTTGGGCGGTACTTTGTGTAAGATTGGCAGTCCATTATTAAGTTTTTTATTATGTTCCCTTTGTACACCGTTGCAATCAGTGGTGGAGCGATATTTTTTGTTAGTCTTTGTGGCAAGGTCATCGAAATTACTTTTTGTTTCTGATCGAATTTGGGGAAAATCTTCCTGTGTCTGTATTTGACTAAGATAGCGATATACAGGAAGATCGCCGCTATTGCTTCTTCGCATTTCGGGATAGGCATACCTTAAAAGCTGTTCAGCAGAATAGTCAGTCAAATCTCCCATGACGATACTACGATACCATTCATTTGCATGAACAATACTCTGCAATCCTCGCTCACCGGTATTGGAAACACCAATAGAGATAGCTAGGCAGTTTTCATCAATATTTTTATCATCAATTTGACCAACTTTCATAAGAGGACCCGGCTTGCTGGTGACAACGTAGGTGTACATCTCTTCTTTGAAGCGACGTAAGAGTTTCACAGGAACAGAGGCTTGTTTGGCGGCCAGTGCGTCATAGAGAATCCCAAAGTCAGAAAGTGTAAGCCTTGTCATAGAAAAAATCTGTGGACCAATAGCCATCGCATAAGAAGAAACTGTATAACCAGTCATACTGGGGGTATAGTCAACAAACACAAACCGTTCCTGTAACCGATCGACCTTATCCTTCGGTAAGCAGAGCAGAATATCATTTAAAATCTTTTGAATATCTTGATCTGTAAGGGAGTAACCGATATAGATAATTGGATACTCCATGAAAATTGTCATGAGCTTTGCTGCAAGGTATTTGCTTTTATCGTTAAAAACTTCGTAGTCCCGCTCATTGATAATAAGAGTCTCTGGCAGGGAAACGGAACCATGAATCTTATAAATTTCAGCAATACCTTGTATGGCAGAGAAAACAAGCTGGTCTTGCCCAACATAAGGAGTATAATCGTCAAAAAGTTTTTCAAAGAAAAAATCGTAGTTGGTTGTGATGATACCAGCAAGATTTTTCTTGGAGATGTTTTTTAGTTTCTGGATTTCCTCTTTATATTCAGGAAGAGCGACAGATTGTTCCTTTAGATACCATGCAATTTCAGCTTTGAAGGGTGAACAACCGCGCTCTACGGCATTCAGAACAAAAGATTCATTTGTACGCATGGTGGGAGTGTTATACCACTTGGTATCAAAATCCTGCTGAATTAAGGTGGCGATTTTAGGCATAACACCTTGTGGAGAACCCAACTGCTGAGCCTTACTTTCGTAGGCACGATAGGCAAAGCGGTCAGAGTTCACTCTGGAAGCAAATTCGGTTAATAAGCCTTTCCAATCGGGGAGATTATAGTAACGACGGGTAATGCCAGAACCAACAAACAAAAAGGGAATGGTATTAAAATGTGAAACAATATCTTGAATTGTCATATAATCTTCCTTTCCCAAAGAAATATTCTAAATTTCAATTAATTGAGCTACTTTGTTGTATTCTAAAACGAGTTTATACATTCGATTTTGATGGTTTGCATCAATAATATGCATGACGACGATGCTGTCTGAAAGATTCTCTATATAATTGAATTTTATCACAAAAGCCATTCCCTTTTCAATCATTTCAGGGCGTAAAGGAAAATAACAATGATCGCCAACAGTGATCTTTTCAATAATAAATTCGGCCTTGTTGGAGTTAATAAAGTTTCCTTGAATGTGCTGTAGGTGCTCATGGTACTCTGCAGAACCAACGAATGAAAATAAAAACACATGATTATTTGATGGAATAATTCGAGAATCACCGTAATCGATAGGACAAAAGAATGGCCGGGCGGCTTCTGCTTTTTCAGAATCTCGAACTTTTCTATCTCGATAAAGGGTAATTCCAACGCCAATCAATGCGATTATACCACCAATGAACGCAGAAGCTAAAGGAACGATAACGTCTGTAAGCCAGTTTGCTGCTGGAGTAGACACAGAGATACAATTCATTTTACACCTCTATCTTTCCCGTTACAACCTCATAAATCAAACTTTTCTTATAGCTTTCCAGCTCTTTAACCAGTTGCTCCTTCTTTGCAATCAGCTTGTCAATCTCGGCGCACTTGCCATTGAGATAGTCAGCAATTTCTTTTTGTTCTTCAAGCGGAGGTTCAAAAAGTGGAACCTGAACAAAATTGGAGTAGCGAAGGTCTTGACCATCACGGATGAAATTACAGGTTCGTTGTAAAGCTCGAATATAAATTTCGGACTTAAAAAGCCATTTGTAGTAATAACTATAAATTTGGTGGCACGGCTTTAGAACAATATAATGCCAAGTGATACAACCGGTTGTTTCACTCATTTCCAAACCACCTTGGAAACTTCTAAGACTGATGATAAAGTCAAACGGTTCAACGTGTTTCCAATCGTCCAATCCCTTATTGGCTAGAACAACTTTTGAACCAGTCAATTCAGTATAGTACTTTTGAGTAATAATACCGTACTGCTGACTTGCGGTTAATTGCTCATCGCCATTAATTTTTTTCGTATCAGAGTTTTTGAATAAATATTTTGATGGAATGATCCCCCAATCAGATGGCAACTCTTTAATCCATCCTATATTGCAATTTTTCATCTTCCGCTCACCACGCACGCCTTTGGTAACAGCCTGCGTAATAATTGCCTGCTTGAGCTTTTTGTATTCCTCAATGCTGGAATGTGCTTTAGAGATTAGAACCTCGATATCTGAATAAACTGAATCCAAGTAACAGGCGATTAGGCGTTGATTTTCTAAAGGAGGAAGAACACAGGCTATATTGCCTTGACTAGTTGAATTTATAATTTGTAAAACATTTCCATTTCCAAAAAGAAGATATTGAGATTCCTGAGCAATGGTTAAATAATAACCATATTTCCAAAACATCAAATCATTAAAAATAAGCGCATTAATTTGCTGGTTACATGCACATGATATGGAAGAATAGCCGACTTTTCCAAGACTTCCGATACAACACACATAAACCGCATTTGGCGGCATAATTCGAGCACAAAGTGCACCTTCGGAAGTTAGGTATTCAGATGTTTTTGAAATAGAATGAGAATATCCTAAATTATCAGGTTTTATCCATGGAATACCCGTACTAGCGTAGTAATTTGAATCAGAAGTTTTTGTGGGAGTATTTCCCGTTTGAATAGAAGCGAATCTCTTGAGTGGAGCAACTTCCCACCCCTCCGGGATCTCCCCAATCCATTCAATACCGCTGTCTTTCATTTTCCGTGCCATGGTCAGCCCTCCTTATGGAACAGCTCTGCCAGCCCGGCGGAGATATCCTGTTCCAGTGCGGTGATGCGTGCCACGATATCCTCCACGGCTTCCGGAGCCTGATACTCGTAGAAATAGCGGGTCATGGGGATCTCGTAGCCCACCTTGGTCTTGCTGTGGTCGATCCATGCGTCGGGGGCGTAGGGCAGAACTTCCCGGGCAAAGTAGGCGTCAATATCCTGCACCAGCGGCACGTTTTCGGTGTCCCGCAGGCTGGTGTCCGGCACAGGCTTGCCGCGCTTCAAGATAACGTTGCCTGCTTCGTCCCGCTGGGGGCGCTCCATCACGATCTTGTTGTAGCCGAACTCCACGCTCTCGAACACCTTGCTCTCGCAGTAGATGCCGTTTTTGTCGCCGTACACCTTGCCGTTGGCAAATTCGCCGTAGGCGGTGACGATCAGCTCCCGGCAGGCATCAGTGATGTCGTTGCGCTTGGTGCCGATGCTCTTGCGGCGTGGCTCGAAGCAGTGGCTGGCGTCAATAAGCTGCACTTTGCCCGCACGGTGGGCGGGCTTATCCTTGCTGAGCACCCAGATGTAGGTGGAGATGCCGGTGTTCATGAACATATCGGTGGAAAGCTGGATGATGCAGTCCAGCCAGTCGTTTTCCAGAATATACTGCCGGATGTTGCTGGGCCCGCTGCCGGCATCGCCGCTGAATAGGGGAGAGCCGTTCTGGATGATCGCCATCTTGCCCTTGTTTGCCAGCTTGGCAAGACCGTTCAGCACAAAAAGCTGCTGCCCATCGCTGATCTTGGGCAGACCGGGCGCAAAACGCCCCATCTCGCCCCGGGCGGCCTCGGCTTCCACCGCCTTCTGCTCCCGCTTCCAGTCGATGCCGAAGGGCGGGTTGGAGATGATGTACTGGAAGGTGAACCCGGGAAACTGATCCTCCGACAAAGTATCACCGAACCGCATATTGTTGGGGTCACCGCCGCGGATCATCATGTCCGCCTTGGCGATGGCAAAGGTGGAGGGGTTGAACTCCTGCCCGAAGCAGGTCACCTCAATGTCGCTGTTCAGCTCGTGGATGCGCTCCTCCATGCAGCTGAGCATCTGGCTGGTGCCCATAGCCATATCGTAAACGGTCATGCTGCTGGTATCGAGGTCGGCTTCGGACAGCAGCAGGTCGGTCATCAGATAGATGATATCCCGGCTGGTGAAGTGGGCTCCGGCTTCCTCCCCAAAGCTCTCGGAGAACCGCCGCACCAGGTCCTCAAAGATGTAGCCGCAATCCACGGCGCTGATCTTGTCCGGACCAAGATAGCCCTTCTCGGAGCCAAACTCCTTGATAACGAGGTAGAGGGTGTTGCTCTCCACCATCCGCTTGATGATGTTGTCAAAGTCGAACTTTGCCAGCACGTCCTGTGCGTTGGCAGAAAAGCCAGACAGGTAATCCCGGAAGTTGGACTCAATGTTGTCCGGGTCTGCCAGCAGGGTCTCGAAGGTAAAGCGGCTGGTGTTATAGAACTGGTAGCCGGAGGCTTTCTGCAAAAAGCCGTCGATGACCTGCAGTTTTTTCACCTTCTCGTAGGTGTCCAGCACCGCCTGATGGGTGGGCAGCAGGCAGTCGTGGAACCGCTTCACCACGGTCATGGGCAGAATGACCAGACCGTACTCGTGGGGCTTGAACGGTCCCCGCAGCATATCAGCCACGTTCCAGATCATGGCGGCTTTTTCGGCAATATTGGCACCTACGGCGGTGATCTTATCGTTTGGCATACGTTGCTCCTTATTTTTTGTGATAGGTGGACATCCTGATTTTACAACAATGGGTGTCCTATAAATCGGATAGCAGGATGCTTTCCTGAAAAATGATTCTTGCATCTATTGTACCACGATAAAAGTGGAAACACCATATTCCGGCAAAAGAAAATGCCCGCCTGAAAACCAGACGGGCATCGATCATAGAAGGATTTAATCTTCACATAGAAGATCGTTGTTGTGCATGAAGGTGATAAAGTTGAGGATGATTTTGGCGTTTCTCTCTACAATGTCAGATTCGGTAAAATCTGTGGCATTCGCAGCGAGGTCAGTAAGCTCCTTGATTTTTGTACCCTCTTTTTTCTGCTTCCGGTTGTTTTCAAAACCGGTATAGTACTTGACCTTATCGCTGAAGCGATAATCAGAAGCGCGGATATTGATGCGCTTTTCCAACAACACCTTGTTGCCAAGGCTTTCAACATTTCTCGGATTGGAAAGCGAGTGCTCCTTTTCCTGGCGGTTGCGTGCGTAGATGTGCTCGATCTCAAGTACACTTTCAAGGGACAAGAGCTCCTGGGAGGAGTTCTGGAATGCCCACCATGTCAGCATGGCCTTGGTGATCGCGCGGTTGTTGCTGAAGGTATAGTTGTCAAAAGCGTTCTGCAATTTCTGCGTATCAAACAAATAGTCAGAAAACCGAACAGGTTGCCCGGCTACAATGTTGATCATTTCTGCAAAAATGGGAGTGCGCAGTGCATTTACGCCCGGATTTGTAACGGCATATGCCCAGATGAATGCGGTGATTTTGTTAAGAAAGCTATAGAAACGATTGTCGTTCAGTAGACCATCAGAATCCCGATTGGCCATGTAATAGACCGAAACAAAATAGGTCCACATACCGTTGGGAGCGTAGTTCAGAACAAAGAGCCTGCGAAGAACTCGGTCAGAGAAGCGCTCAACATTTTGATTCTGCACATCATTCCAGAAATTTGCAAGATCGATCAGATTTTCAAAAGTCTGGTCATTTTTTAGCAAGCTGTAAGCATTCCGCTCATAGAATTTGCGCAGCGCCTCCGTTGTCGAGGATTTGATGCCTTGCTTTGCACGTTCATAGTACATATACCGTGTGAAAAGCTCATCCATCGGAGTGCCGGTAATAGGATGGAAAATAGAATCACACAGTACCTCGAGGTCCTTCCACTTTTGGATAAAGACTTCCCGCTCGCCTTTGGCAGAGTAATACTTGTAAAATTGCGCCTTGAAGATATCTGCATCAGACAGTGGCTTTCCGCGGTCATTCAATGTCGAGAAGATTCGCAAAGCGGTGTCCTGAGATTCTGCTTCAATCGGGAGCAAAATACAGTTGTTCATGATCCGAATCGGAAAGAAGGAAAACCAGTCTGGGTAAGTATTCAGAAAGTCTACGATCTTTTGCTGAAAAAAGCGATAGTTATTGGCGTAGCTGCTCTTTTCGCAATCAGACAAGGTTCCTGTTTTCAGGATATTCAGAAATTCGCCCTTTTCCTTGTCGGTGGCGACTTCTGAGTCGATTTTCAATGCTGACTTGTCCGGGTCACCAAACTCATCGGTTTTCCAGATGCACTGCTCAATGAACTTGCTGGTCTTTACAGCTTTATCGTTCTTCATGCTTCCATATTTTTCATAGAAAGCTCGAAGCAACAGCATCAATGTCGTAAGGCGCTGTTGTCCGTCAATAATCTCCATTTTACCGTCATCATTTTTAAATGTGACGATGGGGCCGAGAAAATACTCATCGCTGTCACTGTTGAATTTGTCGCAGTCATTATCAGGAAATGCAAATAAGAACAGGTCATCCCAAAGAGTCTGGCATTCCTTTTCTCCCCAGGCGTAAGGCCTTTGATAATCCGGAATGAGGAAATCAGCCTTCTTCTCACTGAAAAGTGCCCGCACGCTTTTTTGATCAATGTTTAATTTTGACATTCGATGCCTCCTGTTTAGCATCAGCAGGTTGCTTCAACTTATCAAATCATCTGAAAATGCCGCAACGCTTCCACGATCGCATCCTCTTTTTCTTTCGGACACTTGGGCTGTTTGGCATTTTCAGATTTGGGCTTATTATAATTCTCTCGCTCGATGATGCCGTACTTCTGCTTCACCTGTGCGATATAAAGGTTGGAAACCCTCAACTGATGATGTTCCCATACATGCTCCCGAATCTCATTGTAAGTTGCCTTGCTTTCCGCAGCAGTCACATCCAACTCGTCCATGCTGACGTCCACTTCGATGTGCCGCTCGACATTGAGTTTGGTCAAAAGGAGAACCGCTTCACAATGCTTCGTCCTCGGGAACAGATCCACCGGCTGTACCTTTTCTGCGTGATAACCATTCTGCTCCAGCCATGCGGCGTCTCGGGCGGCGGTGGCGGGGTTGCAGCTGACATACACCACCCGGCGGGGTGCCATGCGTACCACTGCCGAAAGGGTCGCCTCGTCGCAGCCTTTCCGAGGCGGGTCCAGCATTACGATATCCGGATGCAGCCCTTCTGCTGCAAGGCGGGTGGCGGCGGTGCCGGCGTCGGCACAGAAGAAGCGGCTCTTGGCAGCCACGGCATCGCTTATGCGGGCAGCGTTTGCCTTGGCGCTTTCGATCGCCTCGGGGACGATCTCCACACCGATCAGCTCCCGGCATTGGTCGGCCATGGAAAGGCCGATGGTGCCCATGCCGCAGTAGAGATCCAGCAGTGTGTCATCCTGGGTCAGCTGCGCATATTGCGCAGCAACGCCGTACAGCCGCTCGGCGGCAAGCGTGTTGACCTGATAGA
>OIXU01000546.1_pt1 | contig 12997 bp, 7 predicted proteins | sample 1587921 | NCBI WGS metagenome assembly OIXU01 (sample SAMN03283238) | human gut metagenome | biome: human-associated habitat; material: feces | host: Homo sapiens | place: Peru | collected 2012
GAATACTCCAGCAGCTCGCCCTCGGTTCCCTCGGGAGCATCGCGGTCGGGCAGCATGTACACGTTCACGTTGCCGTGCGCCAGCGCCGTCGCCTGCTCAACGGACTCGGCAATGCGACCCAGGGAGTTCTCTCGAATCACGATACGGTCGACAACAACCTCGATATCGTGCTTGAATTTCTTGTCCAGGTCGATGGGGTCGTCGAGAGAGCGCACCTCGCCGTCGACGCGCACACGGCTAAAGCCCTCCGCGCGCAGGTCCTCAAACAGCTTGGCATACTCACCCTTGCGCCCACGAACCACCGGCGCCAGCACAAACGCGCGACGGCCCTCCCCCGCCGCAAGGACTTTATCGGCAACCTGATCTGTTGTCTGGCGCTCAATGACACGCCCACACTCGGGGCAGTGCGGAGTGCCCACGCGAGCGAACAGCAGACGCAGGTAGTCGTAGATCTCGGTTACGGTACCCACCGTCGAACGCGGATTCTTGGACGTCGTCTTCTGATCGATTGAAACTGCCGGCGAGAGGCCGTCGATCGAGTCCAAATCCGGTTTGTCCATCTGGCCTAAAAACTGGCGCGCATAGCTCGACAGGCTCTCGACGTAACGACGCTGGCCCTCGGCATAGATCGTGTCGAAGGCAAGAGAGCTCTTGCCCGAGCCCGAAAGACCGGTAATAACCACAAGCTCGTCTCGCGGAATGGAAACATCGATATTGCGCAGGTTATGCTCGCGCGCGCCGCGAATAACGATAGAAGAATCAGACATGGAAGCTCCTTGCCTCCTATAGCTTCAAATCACACTGACGATGAGTTTAGCGCACTCGACGCGCACAGATGTTCGTAATACAAGATTCGCAGACCTTTTGCTTCGTCTCTCCCGTTATCGGTTTTCCGATTATCGAGATAAAGGTTACAGTAATCTAACGTAGTACTTATTGAGCCTTTACAGAGGAACATCCATGACCGAAGACATCCCCCTTGAAATCACTTCGAGCGACATGGCAAATCTACCCATATCCATCGCCGTCCTAATCGTGGCCGCCGTCGTCGTACGCATGTACATTTCGATTAAGCGGAAGGAACAGCCTCCTGTTTTTCGCGCTCTATGGTGCGCGGCATTCCTTGTTCCGCTCGGCGTGGTGGCGGCATGGATCACCAATCAAATGCTCGTAAATGAGGACAATTCCCTATGGATCCTGTCTTATTCGGCCCTCGGTGCCACCGCGGTCGCCCTTCTGGTCGAACCCCTGGTTTCGAGGCTCATCGACCAGGCAGATATCGCAACTGCAACGGCTGCCTGCATCTGCCGCGACATTATCATCATCGCAGCGGTTTCGATTCTCTCGTTCGTTTCGCTCGAAATCGCCTGCAACGAGACCTTTTACCACATTCCCGCCAACTCGTTCGGCTTTTCCGTCGGACTGCTTGCGGCGATTCTTCTCTCCCTTTATTTACTGGGACAGCGGCACGGAGGGGCCATGGTCCTCGTGCCCATCGTTTGCTGCATTCTCGGCATTGCCGAACATTTCGTTATGACATTTAAGGGCGAAGCCATTCTGCCAAGTGACATCTTGGCATTGGGAACCGCAATGGAAGTGAGCGAGGGATACGAGTTCACCTTCACCGCAGGAATCGTCACTTCGCTCGCGTTACTCGAAATCTCTCTTGGACTGCTTTCCCTCATTCGACCGCAAAAGCTCCGTACGCCAGCCCTCGTCTTTCCTGTCATTGCCGGAAACCTCTGCGCTTTTCTTCTCGTAAGCGTCGTAAGCCTCTTGGGGTTTTCCAGCATCGATCTAGAGCAGGCGCTGAACTTTGGGTTTGATCGTTGGCAACCCATCTGCACGTATGTTTCACAGGGCTTTATCACCTCGTTTACCGAGATGGTCAACGAGCTGCCAATCGAAAAACCTGAGGGCTATACCGACGACGAGACCAAAAACATCGAACAGGAGCTCATCGCCGCCTACGACAGCACGTATGGCTCCAGCGAGCAACGCAGCGCCGCTGTCGCCCAGTTCAATGAGATCAAACCGACGGTCATTGCCGTCATGAATGAGAGTTTCACCGACCTATCGTGCTTCGAGCAACTTCAGGCGGCAGGCTACTTCGGCCCCACTTTCTATAATTCCCTCCCCGACACACTCGTACGCGGCACCATGCTCGCCTCGGTAGCAGGAGGTGGAACGGCGAACTCTGAATTTGAGTTTTTGACAGGAGCCACAACGGCCTTTGTCGGCGTAGGCAAAATCCCCTATCAGCTTTATCAGATGAGCGATGTTGACAGCCTGGCAAAAGACCTTAAAGAGCTTGGGTATACCGCCACCGCCATGCACCCTCAAAACCCCGTCAACTATCACCGAGATAAAATCTATCAGCAGCTCGGTTTCGGAGATTTTCTTTCAATCGACGATTTCGAAGGCGCCTCCTATTACCATGCCGGTGTATGTGACAACGTCACCTACGACAAGATCCTTGAATTGCTCAGGACCAACGAGACTCCACAGTTTATCTTTGACGTGACGATGCAAAATCATGGCGGATACGAAGTCGGATCCGTCCCCGCAGAAGAACTTACGAATTATTGTGTCGAAGGGGCCAGCGAGGGTACCAACGCCATGCTCAATACGTACCTAACCTGCATCAACGCATCCGACAGAGACCTTGAGTACTTCATCAACGAGCTCCGCAATATCGGTCGGCCGGTCGTCCTCGTCTTTTTTGGTGACCATCAGCCAAGCATTGCAACGGCCCTCAACGACGAGCTGTATCCGCAGGAAGACACGGCCAGCCACGCTTTCCGCATTCACCAGTCGACGTATTTCGTCTGGGCCAACTATGAAATCGCAGGCAATACCGAACTCAACGTCTACGACACCGTCGGTGCGAACGAGATTGCAGCCATGACCCTTAATAAGATCGGAGCCCCGCTCACCGATTACCAAAAGGCCCTGCTTGCAACAAGGTCTGATGTGCCGACCATCAACGTTGCCGGCTATCTCGGTGCCGATGGGCTGCGCTATGACCTCGAAACAGAGGATAGCCCCTATACGTCGACGATCGACAAGCTGCGGCGCGTCCAATATCTTGAGTTTGCCACGAAGGTCCAGTAGGTCCGATTTTTCACGACGCGCCATCGAGCAGCCGAGGCTACACAGCCAGGTACGCCGCGCATGACTCTCGCTCACAAACGAGGGTACAATGACGCTCGTGTCACACCGCGGGGCTTCGGCCCCAACATATACAAAGGAGTCATACATGGGTTGCGAGCACGCACAGGCTGCCGGCGGACAAACCGCGCCGCAGGAATTTGAAGAAAACACGCTATCCGAGGTCAAGCGCGTTATCGCCGTGCTTTCCGGCAAGGGCGGCGTCGGCAAATCGTTCGTCACCGGCGCCATCGCTACCGAACTTGCCCGTCACGGCCATAAGGTCGGCGTCCTCGATGCCGATATTACCGGTCCCTCTATCCCCAAGATGTTCGGCATGAGCGGACGCCACGTCCATGCCCTCGGCAACCTTATGCTGCCCGAAATCTCCGAGCACGGCGTCAAGGTCATGAGCTCTAACCTGCTGCTCCAAAACGAGACTGACCCCGTCCTCTGGCGTGGCCCGGTTATCGCGGGTGCCATCAGGCAGTTCTGGAGCGAGACCTCTTGGGGTCCCATCGACTACCTGCTGGTCGATATGCCTCCGGGAACGGGCGACGTCGCCCTCACCGTCTTCCAGTCGCTGCCCGTCGATAGCATCGTCATCGTCACGAGCCCGCAGGATCTGGTCTCGATGATCGTCGCCAAGGCGGTCAACATGGCCGAGAAGATGAACGTCCCCATTCTGGGTATCGTCGAGAACATGAGCTATATCGAGTGCCCCGATTGCGGCAAGAAGATCGAGGTCTTTGGCAAGAGCAAGCTCCCCGAGGTCGCCGAGCGCTACAACCTCGAGATCCTGGGCCAGCTTCCCATCAATCCGGCACTCGCCGAGGCCTGCGATAAGGGCGAGGTTGAGACCGCACTGCCCGACGGCATGCTGCCCCAGGCCGTCTCTGCCGTCGAGGCCATTGTCCCGCATGAGACCGACGAGGCCTAAGTGAACACGAGCGCCTTCTATGACGTCCTGGTAATCGGCGGTGGGGCCTCGGGTCTCGCCGCCGCCATCACGGCCGCACGCGCTGGCAAAAGCGTCTGCATCGTTGAGCGCGATGTCGCCTGCGGCCTTAAGCTCCTCGCGACCGGCAACGGACGATGCAACCTTTCGAACGAATCAATTGATTTCCAGCGGTACAACCACCCCGCATTCGTCGAATCCGTCATGGGTCCCCAGCCTGAGCAAGAGCTCGGCAGTTTCTTCTCCTCGCTGGGCATCATGACGACCTCCGAGGAAGGTCGACTGTACCCACGCTCCCTTCGCGCCGAATCGGTGCGCGACGCGCTTCTCAACGTCTGCGATCGTCTGGGCATCACCTTAATCTGCGGAGCCAATGTTGCCACGGCGCACAAAGCTCCCGAGGGCTGGACGCTCCAAATAGACCGTCCCGTGCGAGCGCTCAAAGCAAAAAAGCACGACGGCCGAAAAACGGAGGTCCGCTCGCTTCGGAAGGCACTCGCCGATACCCCTCGCAAGAACGAGACACTGCAAGCAAAGGCTGTGATTATCGCCACGGGCGGCAACCCTGCCGACATCGCGGAGACGTTCGACCTCTCCCTCACGGCACAGTGCCCCGTCCTCTGCCCCGTATCGGCATCGGTCGTTGGCGATCAAACGGCCCTCAAGACCTTGGATGGCCTGCGCGTCCGCGCCCGTCTGACGCTCGCCCGCAATCATGAGGAACTCTGGCGCGAAGACGGCGAGGTACTCTTCCGAGCCTTTGGTATCTCGGGCGTTGCCGCCTTCAATCTCTCCCGTCGTGTCCAGCACGGCGACACGATTCTGCTCGACGTCTTCCCCGACCTCTCCAAAGACGAGCTGCTCGATATGCTCAACCAGCGAGTCGAGTTACTCGGTGGCTTTTCGCCCCGCGACCCCCGCTGGCTCGACGGCATGCTCGCCCCGCAGTTCTCTCACGTTGCCTGTGCCGCATTCGAACGGTGCCACCCCGGGTCGCACGATGTCATCCATCTGGTCTCAATCCTCAAGCACTTCAAGCTGCTCGTCGAGGGAACGGCGGAGGAGCGTTCGGCCCAGGTCACGCGCGGCGGCGTGCCCATCGAGAGCGTCTCGGCTCCCAGCCTCTGCGTGAACAACGCGGCCGGCGCCCCACTCTACATCTGTGGCGAGGCGCTCGATATCGATGCCGATTGCGGCGGCTTTAACCTTGCGTGGGCCTGGATCTCGGGCATTCGCGCTGCCAGCAGCCTGTAGCCGAGCAGTCTATAATCAAAACGCATTCGGGCCGTCTGGGACACCGGGCGGCCTCTTTCTTGCATCTAAGGAGACCTCGATGATCGAAATCACCCAAGTCCACGCGTCACTCGACGAGGCCGGCGACGAAACTGCCTGCCTTGCTATTGGCAGACGCGCCGTCAAACGAGCCCTGCAATGCGAGGATTCCCAGATCAAAGCCATTGAGCTCCATCGCAAGTCAATCGACGCCCGCAAAAAGCGAGACGTCCATTTTATTTTGAGTTTTCGGGTTGAGCTGACAAGTCCCCGACTCGAGCAGGATGTGGTCGACAGCGTCGCCGAGCGTGACCGATCACGCATCCGCATGGTAGACGGCAAGGCTCCTTCATTCCCCTCCCCTGCCCCCAATGCACCCAAGGAGCGTCCCGTCGTTGTCGGCGCCGGTTGCGCCGGCCTCTTTGCCGCCCTCACCCTTGCCGAAGCAGGTCTTAAGCCCCTGCTTATCGAGCGCGGCGACCCGGCACTTCGCCGCTCGCAAGCGATCGACCTCTTTCTTAGGGAGCGTATCCTCGATCCGGAGAGCAATATCCAGTTTGGCCTGGGCGGCGCGGGAACGTTCTCGGACGGCAAGCTCAATACGGGAACCAAAAATCCTGCCCATCGCCTGATTCTCGAAACCTTCGTCGAAGCGGGCGCGCCGCGCGATATCCTGTGGGACGCCAAACCGCACATTGGCTCCGACATCCTTCCCGCGGTCGTCACCAATATTTCCCAGCGCATCGAACAGCTCGGCGGAACCGTTCGCTATCGCACAAAACTCATCGACATTCGCACCGATGCGTCCGGCGTCATCACCGGCATCGATGCTCAATCGTCCCAAGACACCACGCGCGAGACAATCGCCACAAAGCACCTCATTCTCGCCTGCGGCCATTCCGCTCGCGACGTATTCGAACTTCTCAAGACCCATAACGTGACCCTCGCGCAGAAGACCTTTGCTATGGGCGTACGCATCGAGCATCCGCAGCGCGACATCGACCATGCCCAATATGGCACTTCGGCGGGGCATCCGGCACTCGGGGCAGCCCCTTACAAGCTCGTGGCCCATCTTCCCAACGATCGCAGCGTGTTCTCGTTTTGTATGTGCCCCGGCGGGCAGGTTGTCGCGGCTTCTTCCGAGCAGGGCCATCTGTGCGTCAACGGCGCCAGCCTCAATGCCCGCGATGGCCGCAATGCGAATGCCGCTCTACTCGTTAACGTCACACCTGACGACCTTCCCGGCGATGATCCGCTTGCAGGCATTGAGCTCCAGCGCGCCTGCGAGGCGGCCGCCTATCGCCTGGGCGGCTCCAACTGGAACGCACCGGCACAGCTCGTCGGAGATTTTCTTGCGGGACGCCCCAGCACGGCGCCCGGAAAGGTGAAGCCCACCTATCCACTTGGCGTGACCTGGACGGCAATCGACGAAGCCCTCCCGCAGCATATCGTCGAATCGCTCCGTTTGGGAATCCCCCTACTTGGCAAAAAGCTGCGTGGCTATGATCGCCCCGATGCGGTCCTCACTGGCGTAGAGACGCGTTCGAGCTCGCCTGTCACCGTCACTCGCGACCGAGCGTGCCACGCCGCGTCGACCCCAGGCCTTTACCCTTGCGGCGAGGGCGCCGGATATGCCGGAGGCATCATGAGCGCCGCCACCGACGGCATCCGTTGCGCCGAGGCGCTAATCGCAGACCTCTAACGCGCGCCCCCAGCGTTCGAAAAGCACGGGCCCCGAGCTCCACAAGGAACTCGGGGGCCATTCATTACTTTTTGAATCGCGCGCCCTGGCGTTTTCTGCCCGAAGCAAAGGTGGAACCTTTGCGAGCCTGCGAACGTAAACGCTCAATCGTTTCGTCCTCAGATGCACCCTCAAGCATCGCCCGAATCTGGACGACTGCATCGCGCAGGCGTGCCGCTTCCTCAAAGTCCATGGCGGCAGAAGCGTTACGCATGTCTTCTTCCATGGTCTCGACGATCCGCACGAGCTCGTCATGCGGCAGTCCTTCCAGCTGCTCGGCAAGCGTCTGCTCGGGTGCCACCGTCTCCGGCACGGTGCCCTCGCCGTTTTCATCGGGTGTATAGAACGCGCCGTGACCCAGCGAATCGCCTTTCGAGCGTCCCTTGGAGCCCACGGTCTTCTCTGCCTCGGCGATGAAGCTTGAAATGTCATTGATGGCCTTGCGGACCGTCTTAGGTACGATGCCGTGCTCTTCGTTGTAGGCCATCTGAATCTCGCGACGGCGCTGCGTCTCCTCGATGGCCTCTTTCATCGAATCGGTTACGACGTCTGCGTACATGATGACTTCGCCGTCGGCATTACGGGCCGCGCGGCCAATCGTCTGAATCAACGAACGGCGGTTTCGCAAAAAACCTTCCTTATCGGCATCGAGAATTGCCACCAGCGAGACCTCGGGAAGATCAAGACCCTCTCGAAGCAGGTTGATGCCCACCAGAACATCAATCTTGCCCTCACGAAGCGTTCGCAGAATCTCGACACGGTCCATCGTCGCCGTATCGGAGTGCATGTAGTTGACCTTAATACCGGCATCGAGCAGATGGTCGGTCAGGTCCTCTGCCATGCGCTTGGTCAGCGTGGTCACCAGCACGCGCTCTTTACGCGCCACGCGCTCGCGAATCTCGTCCTCAAGGTCGTCAATCTGGCCGCGAACCGGACGGACATCAATCTTGGGGTCGAGCAGGCCGGTCGGACGAATGATCTGCTCCACGTCGTTCTGGCTGACACGCAACTCATAATCGCCTGGGGTAGCCGAAACGTAGATGAACTGGGGGATCCTCGCCTCAAACTCATCGAAACGAAGCGGGCGGTTATCGAGCGCCGAAGGCAGGCGAAAACCATGCTCCACCAGCGTCACCTTACGTGAACGATCGCCTTCATGCATACCGCGAATCTGCGGCACCGTCACATGGCTCTCGTCGATGATGCAAAGCATGTCCTTGGGAAAGTAATCGATCAGGGTAAACGGCGGCTCACCCGGTTTGCGCCCGTCCAAATGACGCGAGTAGTTCTCGATGCCATTGCAAAAGCCCATGGTCTCGAGCATCTCGAGATCATAGTCGGTGCGCTGCTGCAGGCGTTGGGCCTCAAGCAATTTGTCAGTCGCCTTGAGCTCGGCCACACGCTTCTCGCACTCTTCGCTAATTGACTTCAAGGCAGCCTTGACCTTGGGCTTTTCGGTTACATAGTGCGACGCAGGCCATACGGGAATGGCCTCGTATTCGCGCAACATCTCACCGGTGACCTCGTCGATCTCGGCAATCAGCTCGACCTCATCGCCAAAAAACTCAAACCGTAGCGGATGTTCCGCATAGGGCGGGTACACGTCGACGACATCGCCGCGCACGCGGAAGGTACCACGCGCGAGGTCATAGTCATTGCGATCGTATTGAATGTCGATGAGCGCGTGGATAAAATCGTCGCGCTCGAGCGGCACCTTCTTGTCGACATTCGGTGCTAGGCCCGCATAGTCCTCGGGAGAGCCAATGCCATAGATGCACGAAACCGATGCGACGACGATCACATCGCGTCGAGAAAGCAGCGATGCGGTCGCCTGATGGCGCAGCATCTCGACCTCTTCGTTAATCGAGGAATCTTTCTCGATATACGTATCGCTTTGCGGCACATACGCCTCGGGCTGATAGTAGTCGTAGTACGAAACGAAATAGACCACGGAGTTGTTGGGAAAGAATTCCTTGAGCTCGCTTGCAAGTTGAGCGGCGAGGGTTTTATTGGGAGCCATGACCAGCGTCGGCTTACCCAAAGCCTCGATGGTCTTAGCCATCGTGAAGGTCTTGCCCGAACCAGTCACGCCCAGCAAAACCTGATAGCGATCTCCGTCCCTCACGCCCTGCACGAGCGACTCAATGGCCTTAGGCTGGGAACCTGCAGGCTCATAGGGAGACACGACCTTAAACGGCACCTCAGAGCCCTCAACGCCAAAACGTTTAAGCTCTCCGCCAACACGCTCAACTTCAAATTCCGCCATGGATACTCCTAACTCATACATCTGCAGTATACGCAGGCGGTAGGCACAGTCCTATATGAACCGATCGGGATAGAGGGTTTTGTAGCGAACCCAGGCGTTATTGACGCGAATCAGGTACGCCTGCGTCTCGGGAAAGGTGATCGCATTATGCAACGACGTGTTCTGTTGCGCCCACCCGTCGACATTGCCCATTCCGGCGTTATAGGCGGCAATGACACTGTCTGTCGACCCGTTGAAATAGGTTAAAAGGTACGAGAGGTACGCGCAGCCAAACTCGATGTTCGTAGCCGGATCGTTAAGGTTGTCAGCGGAATACTCGCTACCATCGACAAGACCCTTAGCAATCATATCCTGGGCCGTTTCAGGCATCAGCTGCATCAATCCCCGAGCGCCCTGATTCGACTCGGCCTCGGGATCCCAATTCGATTCCGATTTAATGACAGCACACACCAAATACGGATCCAGATTATGGGAGATGCTCGACTGTTTAACATATGCCTCATAGTCAATCGGATACAGCGGCTTAAAGAAAGCAGCAGGGGCATACGAGTAGACAAGCGAGATAACGCCAAAGACGAACACGAGGGCAAGCGGCGCCACACGATACCATGCAAAGAAACGCGTCTTAGACATCGGCATCCTCCTTATCCGCTACATCACTGAAGCCATGACGCGCAAGCCATGCGTCCAGCTGTTCAAAGAGCGAGTTATCGCCAGCTTCATTATCGATTACCGTCGTAGCGAGGCTGCAAAGCGAAGCCTCATCGGGCTGACATGCAGAGCGCGCATCAAAATCAGATGGCTCCATACCACGATGTATGGCACGCTCGCGACGAATCGCCAAAGGAGCGCTGATAACCAGAATCTCATCAGCGAGGCCAAACGCATCCTCAAAACCAGTCGGGGCAGAAACTTCGACAACCGCAAAGGGATAGCGAGGAAATGAAACAGTGCAGCAGACCGGATCAAGAATTCTAAGCGAAAGCTGTTCGATAAGAACCGGATGAACAATGTCGTTGAGGCGAGCAACGGCATCAGAAGATACAAAGGCCCGAGAAGCGAGCACGTTACGTCGAATGCCGCCCTGCTCATCCAGAATGTCCCAACCAAATTCTTCTGCAAGCGAATTGACGATATCGGAGCCCGGCACATATAACGATTTGGCAAGCTCATCCAAATCGATGAGCAGGGCACCGCGAGATTTGAAATGGCGGCAGGCAGTCGATTTACCCGAAGCAATATTGCCTAAGACAAAAACGGTAAACATCAAGCCCTCCCTTACGCCAATGCGAGTAATTATCACGCAAATATTAGGCAGGGCCTCAAAATACAGCCAAACAGTAAAAGCGTTTTCGGAAGAAATCTCTCCAAATTTAAGCTGCCCCGAACGCAAAAAAGGGGGAGGCCGCGAGGCCTCCCCCTTCTTCAAGTCTTGCGACGGCTCGGTGCCGTCCACCGGTCAGCGGCGCCCTGGCCTCCCACGGGCTGACCCCGCAGTACTCTCGGCGCGATGGGGCTTAGCTTCCGGGTTCGGAACGGGACCGGGCGTGCCCCCCATGCTCTGGCCGCTGACCGGTGGGCGGCGCCCACCGTTACGGTGTCCGGTGTCTCTCTCACGTGCCCTGGGGGCCGCATGGCGAATGGGAGGGAGTGACTCGGGGGCATCCTCGTGCCCGGACCGCGCATGGAGCGCTCAGTCCCGCGGGCCGCGAGGTGCGGTTCCGGAAGAGCTCGGGCGATTAGTGCGGCTCGGCTGAGGACGTCGCCGCCCTTGCACCTGCCGTCTATCGACCAGGTAGTCTACCTGGGCCCTTACCGGAAGGAGAACTAATCCCTGGAACGGCTTCCCGCTTAGATGCCTTCAGCGGTTATCCGCGCCGCACGCGGCTACCCGGCCGTGCCGTTGGTCGACAACCGGTTCACCGGAGGTGCGTCCACCCCGGTCCTCTCGTACTGGGGGCAGCCTCCATCGATTCTCCTGCGCCCACGGAGGATAGGGACCGAACTGTCTCACGACGTTCTGAACCCAGCTCGCGTACCGCTTTAAACGGCGAACAGCCGTACCCTTGGGACCTGCTCCAGCCCCAGGATGCGATGAGCCGACATCGAGGTGCCAAACCTTGCCGTCGATGTGGACTCTTGGGCAAGATCAGCCTGTTATCCCCGGAGTACCTTTTATCCGTTGAGCGACGGCCCACCCACTCGGGGCCGCCGGATCACTAGAGCCTGCTTTCGCACCTGCTCGGCTTGTGGGCCTCGCAGTCAAGCCCGCTTGTACTCTTGCATTCAAAAGGACGGTTGCCGACCGTCCCGAGCGGACCTTCGCGCGCCTCCGTTACCCTTTAGGAGGCGACCGCCCCAGTCAAACTGCCCGCCTGGCACGGTCCCCGAGCCGGTTGACGGCCTCGGGTTAGGACGCCGGTCGCGCGAGGGCAGTATTCCAAGGGCGGCTCCCCGGGGGCTGGCGCCTCCGGATCGATGCCTCCTGCCTATCCTCTACACGCGGGACCAGCGGCCAATGCCAAGCTGCAGTGAAGGTTCACGGGGTCTTTCCGTCCTTCCGCGGGTAAGTCGCATCTTCACGACCAGTGCAATTTCACCGGGTCCATGGTCGAGACAGCGCCCAAGTCGTTGCGCCTTTCGTGCAGGTCGGAACTTACCCGACAAGGAATTTCGCTACCTTAGGACCGTTATAGTTACGGCCGCCGTTTACCGGGGCTTGGCTTCGGGGCTTCGCGCGATGCGCTAACTCCTCCGCGTGACCTTCCGGCACCGGGCAGGCGTCAGACCCTATACGTCGCCTTGCGGCTTCTGCAGAGTCCTGTGTTTTTGGTAAACAGTCGCTTGGGCCTCTCCACTGCGGCCCGCCTCCGCTCCCCGGGCGAGCCGGTTCACGTACGCGCGGGCACCCCTTCTCCCGAAGTTACGGGGCCATTGTGCCGAGTTCCTTGACCATGGTTGACCCGATCGCCTCGGTATGTTCTACCCACCCACCTGTGTCGGTTTGCGGTACGGGCGCGCACGCGCCTGCCTAGGGGTTTTTCTAGGGACCTCGGGCTCACTCGCTTCGCTCTATCGCTTCGTCCGGAGCCTCGCCCTCGTGCGGACCGGATTTCCCTGGTCCGCGGGCCGCGCTCCATCACGGGGACGTCCAGAACCCCGCCGAGCCACCCCCATCCGTCGCCCCGTCGGTCGTAGCGCCGCGTGCGCGGTGCAGGAATGTCTGCCTGCTGCGCGTCGGCTACGCCTCCCGGCCTCGCCTTAGCCCCCGACTGACCCTGGGAGGATTAGCCTTGCCCAGGAAACCTCGGGTTCACGGCGGACGAGTTACTCTCTCGTCTCTCGCTACTCATGCCAGCATTCTCACTCCCATGCGCTCCACCGTCGGTCGCCCTCCGGCTTCTCCGCCCATGGGAAGCTCCCCTACCGATTCTACTTAGGTAAAATCCCGCCGCTTCGGTGTCCAGCTTAGCCCCGTGTATTGTCGGCGCATGTCCACTCGACCAGTGAGCTGTTACGCACTCTTTGAATGAATGGCTGCTTCTAAGCCAACATCCTGGTTGTCTGGGCGGACGCACATCCTTTGCCACTCGGCTGGAACTTGGGGACC
>OIXU01000549.1_pt1 | contig 12973 bp, 15 predicted proteins | sample 1587921 | NCBI WGS metagenome assembly OIXU01 (sample SAMN03283238) | human gut metagenome | biome: human-associated habitat; material: feces | host: Homo sapiens | place: Peru | collected 2012
ATACGATTCTTAACATCAACATTTGTATGGTGAGCAAATGCATCAAGCGATCCATCGGTAAATAACTCTAGTTTTAAAGCTAATGCTCTTGCTTCTAGTTCCGGTTGTTTCAATAACATTGCTCTTAATGTCTTTAAAGTTGGAGTAGTATTCGTTGTTTTAGCTTCTTCGTAAACTAACGCTACACATCTATCAATGATACTTCGATCAACAGGGGTAATTCCACGTTTGTTGTTGTCGAGTTGTTCAAATAAAGACATTATGAATTGTGATTTATCTCCTATTGGATTACCACTATCCCCATATCCTTCAGCCATATCCATGGCGTTAATGTGATCTTTACTTCCAGCTGCAATATCAATAACAGCACCACCAAGTTTTTTTATGATATTTGAGTATTCATTTTCTGGGTCGCAAACAAGAATATCATCATTCGTAGAGCATGCATAAAACTCAATTTCTTCTTTTGCAAGGAATGACTTACCTGCACCCGGAACACCAAGAATAAAAGCATTAGGATTTTGAAGCTTTGCTTTATTGCAGATAATAAGGTTATTAGTTAATTTGTTTTGACCATACCAGATTCCACCTTCATCCATGATTTCTTGTGCCCTAAATGGAACAAAAGCACTAGCACTTTCAGTTAATAAAGTTCTAAAGATTTCTAATCGATTAATTCCAATAGGAAGGGTAGTTACCAATCCATCTAGTTGTCTTGATGCAAAGTAAAGAACAGATAATTCACAAGAATGTGCTCTAGCAATAGCTTGAATGGTTTCTGTATCAGTATCCAATTCTTCTTTACTATTTGCCATATGAACAATCGTTATATTACATTGGAGCATCTTTTGATCTCTAACGGTTAAATCATCTAAGAATTCTTTACATTCTTTACGCTGTGATTCCATGTCATAGGGAATAACAGCAGAAAAGTTATTATTAGCATTTTGTCTTCTTTGCCAGTTCGTAATGTTTGTATTTACTCCTAATAATTTATTCTCAGCTTCACGTACTGCTTCATCTGTAGGAATAGATAAGATATCCATGGAATACATTAAGTTCTTATTTAAACCACAAATTTCAGCAACGAATTTATCCTTTAAAAACTGTGGATAATTTTCTAAATAGATGACACGTCCATATTTGTTATCAAACTTAAAGTATTTGTTTTCATATTTAGGCATTCGTGGGGTAATAGTTTCTTTAAAAGAATGACCTTTATACATTAAATCATCCATATCAAATATAAATGGTTCATAAGGATCACGATAAAAGTCGTGCAATATTTTTAATCGATCATAAGCATTAAGCTCTTTGCAATCCGATCCAATCTTATTAAAGTAAGATGATAATTCTAACGTGATTCTAGAAAAGAAAGTTCTAGCTTCTTTAATATCCTTTTTAAATGCAGTGATAGTAATATATTTTTCTTGAATTAGATTATCGCTTTTAGCAAGATTTTCTAAAACTAGAGAATTATAAGAATCGCATAAATCATCTAGACCATTATTCATATCTTTAATTAAGATATTTTTTGATATCTCATTAGGATCAACTTTACGATTAGAAATAGTGATTTTAGTCATGCATGATGAATCGAGTGAATTCAGCATTTCACCATATCCAAGTAAGATTGATTCTTTATCTTCTCCAGATGCATCAGAGTAATTAATGTCTAGAAATTTATAACATTTAGAGAATCTCTTTCCAGTAGAAAAAATACCATCCTTATAAACAACGTCTACGGGGATGGTATCTTGAACACTTCTAGGAATTTTAAACTTTTCCTTGTTTTGTCTTTTGAATTTTAATAAACTTTTTAGCATTTCGTTTTAGTTCCTCCTTCTTTGATTTTTCGATGATTGGTTTAGCTAATTCATAATAAAGGTTAATAGGTTTATCGATAAGTTCAGTTCTTTTTAATAGGATTGATTTAAAGAATTCTAAGACTATTTTTTCCATTGTCATTGATTGATAGGTAATGAAACCTATGGATGCGAAAGGTGCTGCACCTAACATGCATAGCCAACTTGTTGTTTCCATTCCCAACGTATCGATTGTTAGAAAGTAAATAATTAAAGCTACTAAACATGCAAGAATGGAATAGATAAATTGTCTAGGTGATAATCCAAAGAAAATACTTTCTGTATAACTACGGACTTCCTTGTTAATTTTAATCTCCATGTTCAGTAGCCTCTATATTTAAATATTCAGTTAATTCATCTTCAGTCATGTGATGTGATGAAATATATAAAATATTTTTAATTGGTACAGATACTGTTCCAATATCATCATATCTAATCGTAATAAAGTCACTATTTGGATGTTCAAATTGATATACAATTTGTTCTCTTAAAGGACATTGTTTGCTTTGAATAGCATTAATTGTATCTCCATTTACAAGATGCAACGTGCTTACTGTATAATTTCTGTTTACTTCCATTTTTCTTCCTCCATAATAAAAGCACCCAAATAAATAGGGTGCGTATAATTAAAATTATTATCTTTTTGATTCTAGTCTTTGGTAAATAATCAACACAATCGTCAAGTCTTTTCAAAATTTAAAACTTGTTTTTATTTTTTTTAGGATTATCTCTTTAAATATCAAATAAATCAGCAATTGTTAATAAAATAGTGCCATCTAATTTTGCTTGACGAACTACTGAATCTGCATATCCTGATTTGCTAACAAAATAAAAGTATTTTTCTTTGACATTAGGGAATGCTTTTGCAGCATTCATTAAATCTTCATATTCTTCGTATGGCATTGGTTTAGAAGTATACTTACATTCCATGAAAATAGCTTTTTTACCAGTTTTATCTATTGCTAAAACATCTACATCATCTTGTGCTTTTAGATATTGATTGTTCCCCCACCACTTATCAATAACATAAGGAATAAATGGTAATTTTTTCTTTTTCGCTTGTATGATTAAATATTCTCTACAAATTCCTTCAAATGCATCACCCATTAGATTTGAAATGTCGTTCATTATTTCTTGAGCTGCATCATTTGGCCCTAACAAAGCATAGTATGCATTATTAGAAAATTCATATCTAAACCAAAATTTCATGAAATTATCAGCAATTACATAAATTGATTTTTTTGATTGCTCATTCTCACCACAAGGTACTTTTTTATCCACAAGCCTTAATGTTTGTAAAACATTCAAGTATTTTGATACTTTCATTCTATCTTCATGTATAAAATCAGCTATTTCCGTGATGCGATTTTTACCTGATGAAATGGCAGATAAAATCGAATTATAAACATTAGTATCACGAAGTTCAGCTTTTAAAAGATTCTCTGGTTCTTCATTTAGATAAGAACCATTACGAATTATACGATTGGCTAAATTTTGAATAATAGTTTTGCTATTATCAAAAGCTTCTAAATATCTAGGTATACCACCTAAAATTCCATAAACCAAACATTTGTCTTCATTCGAATAATTTTCAAAAAATAAAGAACTTTCATAATAATTAAATGGTTTAACTTCTAAAGTTGCAGTTTGTCTATCGTGCAATGGACTTTTGCTTCCCATAATCTCATTTTCCATCATGCTGACTGAAGAACCACACAATACCAAGAAAATATTATTATTTTTTTTGAAATTATGATCAATGGCATGTTGTAAAATGGATTTAACCGTCGGATTTTCTTCAATAATATAAGGAAATTCATCAATAATAATCGTCGTTCTTTTATCTGCTTTAGCATGGATATAATCAAACGCTGCTTCCCATGATTGAAATGCAGCTATATATTGCTTATCAAAAAACAATTGAATGACTTTTGAAAAATCTTCTAAGTTTAAACTATCGTTTTTTTCACGAGCTGGAAAAAATATAGAATTTGTATTTTTAGCAAATTCCTGCAATAAAGTAGTTTTTCCAACTCTTCTTCTTCCATACATTACTAAATATTCGAAATTATTATTTTGATATAATTCTTGCAAATAATTTAGCTCTTCATTTCTTCCTATCATAACACGCCTCCATTTGTATACTTATAAGTATTATACTCTAAAGTATACAAACGAACAACGCTATCTTTTGGTAAAATTCATCCATTTATACCAATACGATTACAATCCCATCATATCTTTAACAATACGATCACTCATCTTCACTGTCCCGACAAGAATTAACATATTAAATATCAATTCACCAATATATGACCATAGCATACTCACCGCACTTGCATCTGTATCAACAACAGGTGCAGATGAAGCAAAGGCTGAGAATATGATACACGCCAGTACTATCATTGCTCCTTCAAGACAAACTCCAGCGTAGGATTTTAGAAAAGTAAATGCAACATTTTGTGTTGATTCACCAGCCGATGCAGCTAGGGGAATAGGGGATATAGCTGTATACATATATAACTTAAAGAAACGTCCATATACGGTCAGTATTAAAACAAAAGACAAAATAGTTATAAATATACCTCCTAGTAAAGTAACAGCCCATAACGGGATAGATTCAAGAAATCCTACATTTTCTACAGCGTCTATAATCTCTTGTGGAATCACTGTTTCTGTTGCAGTTCCAACACCTACTGTAGTCATGATAGAAGAAATGATTCCTTGGACTATTTCAAATATAGCTTTCATAAAATCCATTCCATATACAACTAGACCTCTAGCTATTGCAAATCTTATAAAAAGTTTTAAAGCTTGCTCAGGTCTTTTGATATCATTCATATTGGTGCATGTTTTAATAATTCCAAATACAAAGAATAATACTAATAGTGCTATTCCAATGGAAAGAAGGGCACCATGTATTTTAACTATGATTTCCCAAATGACTCCACCTTTAAATGTTTCTGGAGATTGAGTGAGAAGAAGCCAAATCTCGGCCATCTTCTCATTCCATGTTTGTATCGCACTGATGAGATTATCTATAATTCCATCCATTCGATGATCCTCCTTTCGTTGATGTTCGTTTAACCAACAATGATGTTTAAAATTTCCTTCGCAAAAGTGATGATGATTCCACCAGCTAGAGTCATAAATCCATTCGCACGTTGTGATGGATCATGACTTTTAAGTGACAAACCTACTTGAACAACTCCAAACCCAAGTAGAATCATTCCAATAGCACGAATCAATCCAAAGATAAAATCACTTAGATTGTTTACAACAGTGACAGGATCATTAGTTGCATAGACACTTGTTGTAAAAAGTGCTGCCCCCATTACAAGAGCGCAATAGATACTAAAAGCTAGTTTTGTATTTTTATTTAGTTTTCTCATTTTCATTCTCCTCAATTTCTAATGTTTCTAGGTATTCTTCCAAGTCTTCTTCTGATAGTAATTCATATTCTTTATCTGAGACGGGGATGTCATACCAGTTTTCAATATTGTATTTAACTAAACCATGGCGATAGCTAGGTGCTTTACCATCTTTGGTTTCTTTGATGCGGGGATGTTTTAATAAATCATATTTCTTATCAAAGATAGGCTTTTCACCACGAATAAATAAAAGGGCGTAGTCATTATCTAACAGTCTTACTTCATCTGCTGTTAATAATTCACGCCCTGTTTGTTGATAGTTAGTAGAGTAATTACCAGAATGTCCTGTTGATTTACCATAGGTGTTTGTATCAAGAGTTTCTTTACCAAGGTATTCACTTAAAAACTTATGAGTCGATTGTTCATTACCACCTAGGTAAAATAATTCGTCACAGTTTCCTACAATGCTTTCCCAAGAATCTTTATATAAAGCTTTAAGTTGAGCTAAGTTTTGTAGAATGATTGACACAGAAATACCTTTTGATCTCATAGTGGATAACAGTTTATCAAATTCATCCGGTAAAGCAACATTGGCAAACTCATCCATAACGAAGTGTACAGGAATAGGTAATTCACCTCCATGGATATTTTCTGCCTGGTAATAAAGCATTTGGAATAGTTGTGTATAAAGCATTCCGATTAAAAAGTTAAATGTTGAATCATTATCTGGGATAATTGCAAACAATGCACCTTTACGTTCACCTAGTTTTTCTAGTTCTAATTCATCAAAAGCAGTAAGAGAAGCTAGACTTTCTAAGTTAAAACAAGCAAGTCTTACTCCGACAGAAATCAGAATAGATTTGGCTGTTTTACCTGCAGCCTGTTTAAAGATTCGCCATTGTTTATAAGCAAGTGTTCCTGGATTATTTGATTCAAGTTCATCAAATAACAAATCTAATGGACTTTCATATTCTTCATCGTCTTCCTTAACTTCAGCAGCAGCTATCATTTCCATAACCATAGTAAAGTTTTGCTCATACTCTGGAGCTTCATGGTAAAGATAGAGCATTAAAGCTTGAAGTAATGCAGTTTCACTTTTTTCCCAGAATGGATCATTTGTTTGAGATCCCTTAGGAGTAGTATTACGAATTAAGTTAGTGATTAACTTTAAGATATCCTTATCATCTTGGATATAATGGAAAGGATTGTATCCATGACTTTTTGACATGTTGATTAAATCAATTACTTTAATGTCATATCCTTCTTTTTCTAACATATATCCAACATCACGTAATATTTCACCTTTGGGATCTAATATAACAAAGCTTGTATTGCATTGCATGATATTTGGTTTGGCATAAAAACGAGTTTTACCAGCACCTGATCCACCAATAACCATAGTGTTTAGGTTTCTTCTATATCTTTTAACATCCAATCCCATCATGACATTTTGTGAAAAGATTTTGTTGTTGTCATACTCTTTGTTTGCATATTTCTTATTCACTTGTTTTGTGTTAGCCCACTTGGCAGATCCATATTCTTCAAGTCTTCTTGTATTTTTAAGTGTGGATAAGTAAATACCCACACCCAAGATATAAAACACTAGGAATACTAATATGGTTCTGGGTGTATTGTCACATATCTCAATATGAAAAGGATTGTTCATGATATTTCCAAGTTCAGGAATTACATTAAACAATCCTGAAGTTGCATATGGTGCAACTAGTAGCGCAAACCAAATAGTCGGTATTAATAATAAACCAATTAAAATATATTCGTCAGTTCTATCTCGATTCATATTGACGCAATGTTTTTGATTTTGCCTGTGGAGCATCACAAACTTTCAAAATCATGCCATCTAAGAAGTCAAAAGATTTACCTTCAGCTTTTTGTTTATCTTTTAAATCAACTAAAGCTTGAACCATAATTCTTCGTTCGATATCATCAACGATTATTGCAAATTTATCTTCTTTACTAGTCATATTGAGTATTTTCCTTAGCATATACGTATAATCCATGTTCGATTCGTTTAGAGATAATATCGAACAACTCCTTTATACTATATAGCTTACCTTTAATAACTTTTGGATTCAAATGTGCAAAATATGAATTTGCACTATAGGCAAAACTTTCCGTGACTTGAAGTCCATACTTACTTGCTAGAGCATAAACACAACTTGCAACAATAAATTCATCAAGTTGTCCAGCTTCATCTTTAACAATTTGAAATAAGGTTGATGTTAAATAATCTAATTGGTTCATATTTAGGTTTCTATCTACAACATTCTTTTCTTTATGCTTAAAAGCAAATTCTAATTCAGTAGAACTAGGGTAGGAGATAGAAGGTATGATATCAGCAGATGTTTGAGTAATATCAAAGATATACTTTACATTGTAATTCACACCTTGTGTTCCGTCTCTTCTCATAAAAGGTTTACTTGGTTCAAAGATTCCAATACCTTTTTCATTCTTCTTAATATAGAATCCATCTTCACGCCATCTAGCTACATCTTTTAAAAAAGTAGCATTTGGATTTTGTGCTTGAATTAAAAGGGTATTAGTGACCGTATAGTTATGTCTTGCTAATACCCTTAAGAATTCTAAATATTTGTTTTTATCACTCACGGTGATTGATAATTGATTATCTGCGTTATTGAATAATACAGATCTTTTTTCTTTCATTTTTTGAGCAAATTCTTCTTTGCTTAATCTTTTTGTTTCCATAATTAGCGTACCTTCCTTTTAGGCGATTTCTTTTTTATCATCTGCTTTTGTTTTGGTGATTTTGATGATTTGCTGTTTTTCAACTCATTCAATTGCTTACGCACTGAAGGTTTATCTTTTGTCGAGCGATCTTGCATCTTTAAAGAAGGCTCGGACTGATTGTCGCTCTTTGTCATCCGAGCTTTTTCGGGGTTTGATTGATTCATGACTTTAGAAACAATTTCATCATGCTCTTTATCACTAATGATAGGCATATCTTGAATAGAATTGTCTTGCTGAGACAAGATTGTTTCTCTAATAACTTTAGGATCGATTTTTGCTAATTCAAATTTATCAATAATACGTGATATCTTTGAAGCATCATCAGCACGAACCATGATGTCACAAATTCCATCTTTGTTATTCTTTTCTTTTAACACAGAGTAAAGTACTCCATATTTTTTTGCTTCTTTGCAGAAGACTTTTAGATCTTCATGACGTAATGCAAAAACAGACAAAGGTTTATCAGATTTTAATAATGCATCAAGTCGTGTTCGACCTTTCACTTTTTTCTTATCTGTTAGAAAGGCATATAACATTGTTGCAATTGATTTTGCTGCACCACCACCAGCGTGTAGGGTAACATTAGCAGCGACTTCAATACCTTGTAATGTCATGCGGACCATTTGATCGGCAGTTTCTCCACCAGCGTTCATTTATTTTTCCCTCCATTTCTTTTTTGTTGTTTTGATTTCTTCTTTTGATTTATCTTCGTGTATCTTATCCAAATTGTTTTTCATGGACTCATTCCTCTTACAAATACTGTCACAAAGCTTTACCTCCTTCCTTAGTTCATTAATTCTTTTTAATAATTGGTCATGCTCGTTTATCAGTTCAACTTTTATATCAGACTCTTTGCAACGATTGATTTTGTTACATAGAGAACGATTATTTTTAGTTAACACATCTAGCACTTGGTTTAGCTTAGATTTATAAGAATCTATTTCTTCAAGTGAGCTCATTTTCTTTTTGTTCATAAACGTGAGTTCATCGGTTATTTGTTTTAATTTATATAAATCTTTTTTGACTGCAGGATGGATATATTTTCTTGGTTTGTGTTTAGGCAAGATTCCTAATTCATATAGATAACGAAAATATAAAGCACGAATTCCCGTAATCTTCTTTGTATTTTTAAAGGTTCCTTTTAGACGATAGCACTTTGGTTCTGTAGCAACTTCACGAACAAAAGATGTTCTAAGACGAATTCTTTCTTTAATTGCTTCCGTGCTGTAGTCTTCGGTTTTACTTAAGTTATCAGTACGGTAATATTTCTTTCCACCAGGAGGAAGGATAGCAAAGTATTTTCCATACTTTACTTGATAACCAAGTTTTTCAAGATTACGAACAAATTGATTCCAGGTAACTGATATGCTAATACAGTATTCAACATCTTTTACGATAAGAGTTCTGTTGCTTATTTTAAATTGTCTTTCACTATTTACTTCGGCATAATGTTTTTTAAATCCAGGATTTTCAATAATGCTTAATCCGTGCTCCTTACATATTTCATCAGATAATTCTCTTAATCTTCTATAATCAGAATGTTTATTCAAAAATCTTTTCCCAGTTGTCCATGAAACAGAATTGATAACAAAGTGAGTATGAATATGGCCTTGATCTAGATGAGTGCAAAGCAAAACTTGAAAGTCATTGCCGAGCCATCGATCCATTAATTCTCGTGTCATGTTATGAGCGGTAACAGGATCAACTTCACCGGGAGAAAAAGAGTGGTAACCATGAAAAGCTACCACTCCTTTAGTCTTATTAAATTGTTTTTTAACCATCATCATTTGTTCGTAGGCATGAGCAGGATCAAGATTGATTCCACTTACGAAAGACATGTTATCAGTCTTATCAGCATTTGCTGCATAAGATAACACATTACTTAAGTCATCATTTTTAGATTCTGTTTTTTCTTTATTGGATGCATAATCAAGCACGCGTTTCAAATTATCGTTTACAGCCCATACACTAGTTGTTGCCATCCATGTTATCCTCTTTGACATTAGTGATAACTTTCATGATTTCATTATATTGTTCGTTTAATTCATCATGACAGTTTTTAAACATGTCAGTGTTGATATTGTTAGTACAGTTAGCAACGTAAGTAATCTGATTCATGTTGTTTCCGATTCTTCTAAGTTGAACCAAACAATCCTTTAGTTCTTCAGAAGGAGCAGGTTTAGGATGATACCCATCCATTAACATTCGAAGATAATTCTCACGAGATAGTTTACAAACAGTAACGTCTTTATTTAATTGATTGAGTTCTGAATCGGATAAATGAATGACAACAACGTTTGTTCTTACACGCCCGCTCATTTTTGTTTCCCTGCAACAATGAGACAGATGGATGCGATTCCAGCACATCCACCTAAAATAAAGATTGCTAAATCTTTCATGATTTCTACCATAGTTGAAATCTCCTTTCTTCGGGGTATTAGGGGCAACCCCTAAAATATTGACTTTGTGGTTGACCAAAGTCCTTGCTTGCTACATTTCGACACGCGAATCTTCTTCCTTTATCGCGGGTGAATTTTTCCTTTTAAAGTATTCTCCAGATTTTAATTCAAACTTTTCATATTGTTCTTTAATAACATTTAATTCTTTTAAATCTGATAGTATTTCTGTATTTTCTTTTTCTAATTCAGCCTTACGTTTATTGTTTCGGTCACGCTTAGCTTCAAGTTTTTTGATCTCACTATTGAGTGTTTTAATAGATGCTTCCATAAACTTACCGAAAAGAATTATCGAGAAATATTAATTCCACGTACTTTACTATCTTTAATTGATTGTTTGAATTCTGGAATAAGATCTGGTGCTTTTCTTTCTAACATACTTTTAACAGACGCAATGTAGCGATTTACATCTGTTTGTTTTATCTGACGATCACTTAACATAAAGTAATCATCTTTAATATCATTTCTTACTAACCAGCGTTCAGTGTTAGCAATAAAATCACTTTTTCTCATCTTGTTTTTTCTCCTAACGAATTTGTTCATTCATATTTTTTACTTTTTCAATATAAGAATATTCAGTATCTACATAATCGTTTTTGTTTAAAACGATTTCCTGATTTTGATATTGTTCTTTTGTTTTTTTGATTGCTTCTTCTTTTGAAGATGCTTCAACTTCAATTTGTCTTTGGAATGTTTCTGTAATTTCAATTTTATAAATTGGCATTTTGCATTTTCCTTTCTATAAAAAAAGGAAGCCTGTACTCTGCACAAAGCTTCCATATTTATTGATATTTAGTTGTTGATTAAATTAAGAAATAAGTCGTCTAATTCTTTATATCTTCAATAGCCATACTGAACCTCCATAGTCTAATATCATTTGCAATTTAACCGAATGTAACCGAATAATTAACCGAATACCTATTATTTAATATATGAATTTCTATTCATTCTCCTTCATTAAATTTATTAACTCTTCATTTACATCTTTATAGTTTAGAGGATGTTGGTCTTCTGTTTCGTAGATTCCATCACAACAATGAATAATATTGTCTGTCGCAGATTTACCAGCATTATCATTATCTAAATGCAATATAATCTTTTTTGTATGAGGATATCGATCTAAATAACTACATAATGAAATGGGTAAAAATGCTTCGCTATCACCAACACCAGATAGGGAAAGGTAGTTTGATTTTTTATATTCGTTATTTTTCATCATTTCTAATGTGATGAATGATAAGAGATCAATTGCAGATTCAAAAACATGCAACTCGGTATTATTTTCATTTGATAAATTGAAACTGTAAGCTTTGTTACTACCTAAACAGTCTTGCTTAAAATTTGAATTAATGCTTCTTTTGCAAGCAAACCTTGGTTCACACATTAGATCAAATCCAACAAACACTACATTATTAGAATGTCGTTCTTGGTAAATTAAACCACCTTCAATTAATGAATTAATTAACTCTAAATTCAACTTTCGTTTATTCACCAGATAATCAATTATTTCATCATTAGAAAAATTTTCTTCGGGTAATCGTAATGAAACTTTAGTTCTTTTTGCTTGAATTTCTATAACTGGTGGATGTTCATTTATTAAATCTAATAAATATTTACATGCATCTTTGAATTGCCATCTTTCAATTTTTATTAAATAATCTAATGCAGACTTACCTCCAATTCGAGTTGACCATTGATACCACATACCATTGGATAGTTTTAAAGAATCATGACTTCTAAGATAATATGAGTCTCTTCTTCCATTTCGAACCAATTCATCAGGAACATAGTTTTTAAAGTAACTGAGAGCATCTAGCTCTCGTATTCTTGCAACGTCCTTTTTTGTTATTCTCTTGCTCATTTAACTGGTTCCTCCTTTTTTGGAAACATTGTTTTTATTCCGTTGTCTTTGCAAAACTTCTTCATTTCTGAATAGTTGTCCTTAATGTTATATTCAAAAGAATCAGCCTTAATCTCATTTACTTTGTAGTAATTACATTTAATAGCATCAATCCAAGTGTTTAAATATACATTTAAATCAGTGCCAAGTTGTGGATTAGAATCTTTAGTTTGATAAATTCCTAAACTATCCATTTGATAAGTTTGAGGAATAAGAAGCCTATTTTCTTTATCGACAAAGATTTCTACATCCGGATCAGCCATTAAATCACCATTTAGTTCATAATAATGAGACATGGCAATTCGATTGTCTCCAATCTTCTCAACATTGAAGTCCATTGCATGGGCTGCTTTGTATTTCATATAGTAAACATCATCTCCAAGAATTGGTGAAGCTATATTTTCTAATGCTTCATAATTCATTCTTTCTATTGAAGTATTGATAAAAGGATGAACATTAATATCATTTTCATGAAAATGTTGATAAATCGTTTCTATAACAGCTTGTTTAAAGTAGTTATCATTTTCAAATAAATAACATTGTCCAGGATATTGTTTGTTGAATTGTTGAAGGCAATTATATATTTCATCTCCAGTGTATTCACGTCCATATCTT
>OIXU01000556.1_pt1 | contig 12910 bp, 11 predicted proteins | sample 1587921 | NCBI WGS metagenome assembly OIXU01 (sample SAMN03283238) | human gut metagenome | biome: human-associated habitat; material: feces | host: Homo sapiens | place: Peru | collected 2012
GGTGTTATCCAGGAGGTCCGCAAGAGAGAGCACTATGAGAAGCCTTCGGTCAAGAGAAAGAAGAAGTCTGAGGCGGCTCGCAAGCGCAAGTACAAATAAGTACCTGCACTGTACAACTGTACATTTAAAGGCGGTGGGAAAGGGATTTCTCACCGCTTTTTTCAAAGTTACCCTAAGGAGGAACAGAGAATGATTTTCGACAAGTTTCTTTCGCTTCTGCCGTCGGAGCTCGACGGCGCGCTGATAATGTCCGAGGAGAACAGGCGCTATTTCACCTCGTTCCCGTCGTCGGACGGCGTTCTGCTCATTTCGAGAAACGGCACGGTATTCCTCACCGACTCGCGCTATGTCGAGGCGGCACAGAAGAAGATAACCGTCTGCCCCGTCAGACTCACAAAAGATCTGAGCACCGAGCTGCCGCAGCTGATGAGCGAATTCAAAATAAACAACCTCGCCGTTGAGACGACGAGACTCACCGTCGCCCAGTTCGAGGAGTTCACAAAGTGGATGCCCGACACAGGCATCTGCACCGAGAACTACGCCGACCGCGCGATAGACGCGCTCAGGATGGTAAAATCCGACGACGAAGTGAATCTCGTTTGCGAGGCGCAGGCGATAGCCGAGCGCGCATTCGACCACATACTTGAATTCATAAAGCCCGGCGTGACCGAGCGCGAGATTCAGCTCGAACTCGACTACTATATGCTCCGAAACGGCGCGGAGGCGCTCTCGTTTGAGACGATTGCAGTCAGCGGAGTCAACTCCTCGATGCCGCACGGCGTGCCCTCGGACAAAAAGATTGAAAACGGTGACTTCATCACCATGGACTACGGCGCAGTCGTCGGCGGATACCACAGCGACATGACGCGAACCGTCGCAGTCGGCTCCGTAAGCGAAGAGCAGAAGAAGATATACAACACCGTCCTCGAAGCACAGCTCGCCGCGATGGAGAAGATGGCTCCCGGCGTCTCCTGCGCCGACGCGGACAAAGCCGCGCGCGATGTCATAACCGACGCAGGCTACGGCGAATTCTTCGGCCACGGCACGGGTCACGGAGTCGGCGTTGAGATCCACGAGCAGCCGCGCGTATCGCCCCGCTCGAAAGAGGTTCTCGCCCCCGGACATCTTGTCACCGCGGAGCCCGGCATCTATCTGCCCGGACTTTTCGGAGTCAGAATAGAAGACATGGTGCTCATCACGGAAGACGGCAGCCGCGGACTCACCCACGCGCCGAAAAAACTCATCATACTCTAAAATATCTCCCCGTATGCAAGGACATACGGGGATTTCTGTTTTCTATATGAACTCCGTTTGCCTGATTTTAGGCTCTCCTGCAGTGGTGTTTCGCTTCGCTCAAGGTAATAAGTAAAAGTGAATAGTGAAAAAGTGCATGGTATGGTTGGATTTCATTCGCCCGCGAAATTGCACAATTTTATTGACACGCACTTCGTAGGGTGCGGCGAAACATACTGTCCCGCAGCAACTCTTTTCGATTTTTTAGTTGACCTTTTATATTTCTTCTGATAAACTTGTGGTATCAGGAGGGATAACAATGGCAAATGTCAAAAAAGCTCTTTATAATGTAGCCGTTTTTCTGGTCTCGCTGTTCATCACCGGCTCGATAAACGTCTCGAACATCAAAAACACTCAGGATACAAGCCGCGTAACGCTCACGGTAAACGAGACGGAGACGCTCCAGGAAATGAACGGCTGGGGCGCCGCCGCGGCATGGTGGGCGCAGGTCGCAGGAGGAAGCAAAAACGCCGACGATATCGCAAAGCTTCTCTACAGCAAAGAGGGACTCGGGCTGAACATATACAGATACAACGTCGGCTCGGGCGAAAAGCAGAACCCCAACTCCCGTCTCGATCCCGATTCGTGGAAGAGCACGGCGAGCTTCCTTGTATATAACGAAAAGACCGGGAAATATGAATATGACTGGTCGCAGGACGCGAACGCAATGAATATGCTCAAACTCTGCATGAGCTACGGCTGCATTGACTCAGTCGTTCTGTTTTCAAACTCGCCGCACTTTTCAATGACCGTTTCCGGTCAGGCGAGCGGCGGACTGAAGAAGCATCAGAACAACCTCAAGCCCGAATGTTATCAGGAATATGTCGACTATTTTCTTGACATAACCGAGCATTTCCTTGAGCTCGGCGTGCCGGTTAAATATATAAGTCCGATAAACGAGCCGCTTGTCTCATGGGGCGGCGACAACGTCTATCAGGAGGGCTGCCACTACGACGAAAAGGAGATGTTCAAGCTCTACCGCATGTTTGCCAAGAGCATAAAGGAGCGCGGACTCAATGTCAAAATGTCCATGTGCGAGGTCTCGAAAATAGGCAACCCCGCATTCGAATACATAAAGAAAATCAGCAAGGACGAAGAGCTCAGCAGCATCATGGCTACATATTCTTATCACTCCTACTGGTCCGACACGAACTATCTGCTCAAGAAGGCCTGGGGTCAGTATCTGAGAAGATACTATCCCGATGTGACGGTCGAGATGGATGAGTGGTGCGAGCTGCCCTGCCACAGCACGACGAGGTCGATATCCGGCGCGCGCACCATGGCGAGAACCATCTGCCAGGATATCATGTATTCAAACGCCACGGCGTGGACCTCGTGGGTCGCAGTCAGCGAATGGGGCGACAACTCCGACGGACTCATCATCGCCGACCATGAGTGCAACGAATATTACACCGCCAAGCGATACAATGCGCTTGCGCATTTCTCGAAGTTTGTTCCTGTCGGCAGCAAGGTCATATCCAACGAAAAGGATGTCAACGACCGCGTCGCGTGGAAGATAAAGAATCAGATGGGCTTTGTTATCCTCAACAAGACCAACTGCGCGTCATTCCTCACGCCGGACGGCAGCATAGTTGTCGTCATCGTCAACGACGATGCGGGCTGCACCTTCAACTTCGAGGGCATCAGCGGCAGAGACAACCTCAAGATATACACCACGAATGACCAGTACGATCTCAAGCTCACCTACGACGGAGAGTATAAACAGGAGGTCGAAATCCCCGGTCTGAGCATCACAACGCTCATATTTAGCTGATGATACGCACTCCCCTGCGGAGTGCGGACAGAACAGAACCCCACCTGCGGTTTGCCGTTAGGTGGGGTTGTTGTTTGGAGATTCCGGCGCAAATCAAAACTTGTCAACAAAGAAGCATACAAAAACCGACCGCGGCGGTTTCCCGTTGCGGTCGGTTTTGTTTTTATATAATTGAGCGAATTTATTCTGCCTCTCCGCCCTCAAAGATTTTTGCAACCTCCTTGAGCAGCTCGCGTATGGGCAGGTGCTGAGGGCACGAGCGCTCGCACTTTCCACAGCCGATGCAGTCCGACGCTTTGCCGTGATTCTCGGTGTAGACCTCATAGTAGCAGTCCGAGTTCCAGTCGCGGCAGAGCTGCTTTGCGTTCATGCACGAGAACAGGTCGGGGATGAGGATATGCTCGGGGCAGCCGTCCGTGCAGTAGCGGCACGCGGTGCAGGGTATGGTGTGGGTCGCGCGTATAACGTCGCAGACCTCCGCTATCGCCCGTCTCTCCTCATGGCTCAGGGGCTTAAAGTCCTTCATAAACGACAGGTTGTCGTTCATCTGCTCTAAGCTGCTCATGCCGGAGAGCACCATGAATACGCCGTCGAAATCCGCTGCGTAGCGTATCGCGTAGCTCGCCGGGCTGCCGCCGTGAAGAGCGTCGAATATAGCCTTGCCCTGCTCGGGAATGTCGGCGAGTTTTCCGCCCTTGACAGGCTCCATGACTATTACGGGCTTGTTATGCTTGCAGCAGACTTCGTAGCACAGGCGCGCCTGAACAGCGGGATCGTCGAAGTCGATGTAGTTGAGCTGGATCTGAACCACCTCAATCTCCGGGTATTCGTTAAGCATCTCGTCGAGTACGTCGGCGGTGTCGTGGAACGAGAAGCCGACGTGCTTTACCTTGCCTTCTTTTTTCAGCTCGAACGCGTGCTCATAGGCGTGCAGCTTCTTGTATTTTTCAAATATCGACTTCGTTTGCGAGTGCAGGAGGTAGAAGTCGAAGTAGTCCACTCCGCAGCTCTCGAGCTGCTTTTCAAACAGCGGGCGTATCTCGTCCTCGCTGTTAAACAGCGAATCGGAGAGCTTGTCGGTGAGAATGAAGCTGTCGCGGGGATAGCGCTTGACGACGCAGTCGCGTATCGCCGTCTCGCCCTGACCGCCGATGTAGACGCGTGCGGTGTCGAAATAGTTGAAGCCCTGTGCCATGAACTCGTCAACCATCTTTGTGAATTCGGCGTAATCTACTTTTTCGCCGTCCATGGGCAGTCTCATGCAGCCGAAGCCGAAATTTTTCTCTACATCGGGGAACGTGCTCATTTTATGTCTCCTCCCGTGAACTAATTTTATCTCGTCAAATATATAATGCACTCTGCGGGGCGTGCAGTCAAGGGGAAAAAATCAAACTTTTTGTGAAGAAAACTCCCCTGCGGGAAAGTATGTCACTGCTTTTTCCCGAGCTCAAAATGAGCGGCGAATTTTTTGAACAGCGGCGTAAAGTCGAAATATTTATCAAACAGGCGGCAGAAGAAGCCGATTATCGTACCGTTTATCGAGGCGATAACGAGCGTGCCCCAGCCGATGCCCTCAAAGCGCCTGAAAAACGCGAGAGACATTATCGCCGCCACCGCGAGGCAGGATAAATCGAAGCAGGTCTTGAAGCGCGACAGCTTTATGCCGAACTTTCCGCTGACGCCCTTGACGAAAAAGTCGTAGACCTGCGGATAGAGATAGGTTTTGTAAAACATCGCGACCGAGAACGAGGTCAGCAGCACGCCGAAGATAAAAAGAAGTATTCTTATCGGCATGGACATGCTCCCGGGCGGGGTGACATTAGGATTAAAGAACGGGATGCGCCGCCAGAGATCGAGCGCCGCGCCGTAGATAAGGCAGGTCATGAATGACGAGAGATACACCGCCCTGAATCCGCGCATGACGATGCAGAAGATAATAAACAGCCCCGCCTGAATGACATACTCCGCCTGACCGAAGGTGAGAAATTCGAGCTTCAGGCTCAAAAGATATGCGGGCGCGACTATCATCGACACGCCGAAGTTCGCCGCCGTGAGCATTGCGACCGCGAGCGAGAGCAGGGCGACGGCGAGGATATAAACGACCTCGCTCGGAATTTTCAGCTTCCTGTTTTGCAAAATAACCCCTCTTTTCATCAAAAACGCCACGCACCGAAAAGGTGCATGGCGAAAAATAAACCCGTCAGGTTCGGAAAAATCCACACGATTTTGGTATATTATATTACATAATCTGCCATGTGTCAACGCGCGCGGCGCATTTTTGCAATACCCGCCGCGAGCAGCGCCGCAAAGGCCGTTAAGGTCGCTGTGAGAATCAGCAGATAGACATTGCCGTTTGCGAAATGCGCCCAGTCGGCGAAGTTCACGGCGTAGTTCGCGCCCTCTACACTGCCGAACACTGCGGTGAGAAAACGCGGCAGAGCATATATAACCGAGCCGAACGCGAGGACATCGACCGAGGCGTTTATCAGCGGGTGCTTGCAGATAATATGCATGACGGCAGTCACCGCAAACGGAATAAATGAATAGAGCACGATGAGCAGAGCGCCCGAAAGATTGAACACCGCGGTTATTCTTACCGCCCAAACGAGCAGAGCAAGGCAGGCGAAGAACAGGGCGAAATATATCGCGGGGATAAATCTGCGCCCTTTTGCCGGCATATACCGTCTGAGTAAGAACGGAGCGAATATCGCGATATAGCCGAGCAGAGTACCGAGTGCCGCCGAACCGAACCAGTTCTGCCCGTACTTTGCGCAGCAGATGACAAAGAGCAGGACGAGCGAGAGATAGGTCGAGCCCGTGAACACCGCAAGCTTATGCTTTTCGGTAAAGCGCGTGAATGTCGGGACGAACGAAAACGCAGTCAGGAGACTGCCGAAAACCACGGGGAAAAAAGTGAACCTGTGATTCACGGCGAGGTCGCATATGAAACATATAATAAGCGCCAGCGCATACGCGCCCGTGAAGCCCCAAAAGAATGTCCCGGTCAGCTTCCTGAATATGCGCGCGTCCCGTTTCATCTCGTGATACTCCGTGTCGTTCGCGCCGCTTATCAGCTCATGCTCCGAAATATCGAGCACCGAGCAGATATCGGGTATCATCGTTATATCGGGATAGCTTTTGCCCTTCTCCCATTTTGATATTGCGGACTCGCTTAAAAACAGTTTTTCGGCGAGCTCCTTTTGGGTCATCCCCTTTTCGTTTCGCTTTTGACGCAAAAACTGACCGAATGTTGATTTGTTGACCATTTCGATCACCTCCGCTGCGTATCATAGCACCGCCCGCCGTATTTGTCACGGGAGCGTCAGTCAAGTCGCCGTTTTTGGCGCAATTTACCGCCGGTCGAGGGGTAATTCTGTCAATTTGCGGTCTTGTCATAGCCGAAGGCGCGGTAAGACTCGGCGAGCATCTCGCGCTGTTTTGCGGAATCGGCGGCGGAAAATTCGTTGTTGTCTATGTAACCTGCGGTCAGGTGCATATCCGTGTTATCCGCCAAAAATGAGTCAAAAGTGTTTTTATATTCCTGCTCGCTGAGCTCCGTCTGCTTGCCGTCGGCGTAGGAGTAATATTTGTGCTCCGACTGCGAGTCTTCGTTAGTATAAACATCCTCGGAGAACAGAAGCTCGGACTGAACCTTGCCGCCCGAAACGGTCACGCGGCTGTAGCTCACAGCATAGTTTCCGGCGGACGCGCGGGCATAGCTGCAAAAGAAATAGAACATATTGCCGTCCCCGTCCCGCAGGAGCTTCATATAATCGCCGTCCTGCGCCGCGTTAAGCTTGAAATCCGCATTGCCGTTCCCCGAAAGCGGGAGCGATTCAACGGCGCTTTTTTCAGCGTTTATTTTATAGAAAAAGTCGGTCGTGAAAAGTCCGCTGCCCTGCGTCGAGGTCGACACGAGCTCCGGCATGCCGTCAAAATCGAGGTCGATAAAGCAATATCCGCAGTTTCCGACGGAATTTTCGCCAAACTCCCATACCTGCCTGTTCTCTATGCAGATATCGGCGACGCTCTCTGCGGATAGCTCCGTATTCCCGCTCTTGCAGGCGGAAAAGCTCAGTGGAAAAATAAACACTGCGAGTAAAAGCGCGATAAATTTTGCCGTTTTGTTTTTCATTTTTCCCTCTCCGTTTCGCGAAATTATTGCAAACATATTATAGAATATAATTTTGCGGCAAGTCAATACTTTTGGCAGGCGGCAAAATATTCTGTTTTGCGTGTCATATCAATTTTTGCTTTACTTTGCGTGCTGCTTTTTGTATAATGTTATGTGTATAAAATTAACTTTTTTGATAACGAGGTTTTTGTATGCTGCAATTTGAAGAGTTGAGACTTGAGCTCAACGATAATAAACAGAAGCTCTCCGAGCTGCGCGAGGCTCTCGGTCTCGACGCGCTCAAGGAGGAAATAGCGAAGCTTGAGGAGCAGACCGCCGCAGAGGAGTTCTGGGGCGATATCGAAAATTCACAGAAGGTGCTCCAGAGAATAAGCCAGCTTAAAAATAAGGTCGCGGCTTATACTTCGCTCGAAACCGCTTTCGACGACACAATGACTCTCATAGAGCTCGCCGATGAGGAGGAGGATCTCTCCATGTTCGACGAGTGCCGCGAGGGTGTTACAAAATTTGAGGACGAGCTCGAGAAGCAGACCCTCAGCACGCTTTTGAACGGCGAATACGACGCGAAGAACGCACTGCTGACTTTCCACGCGGGAGCGGGCGGAACCGAGGCTCAGGACTGGACGCAGATGCTCGTTCGTATGTATCAGCACTGGGGCGAGAAGCACAACTTCAAGGTCAGCATGCTCGACTTTCTTGACGGCGACGAGGCAGGTCTTAAATCCGCAGTTCTGCTCGTCGAGGGCGAGAATGCATACGGCTATCTCAAGGGCGAGATGGGCGTTCACCGCCTTGTCCGAGTCTCCCCGTTCGATTCATCGGGACGCAGACACACATCTTTCGCTTCCCTTGAAGTCATGCCCGAAATTGACGACAATATCGAAGTTGAAATAAATCCCGACGATCTTAAAGTCGACACCTACCGCGCGAGCGGCGCGGGCGGTCAGAAGGTCAACAAGACCTCGTCCGCCGTGCGTATAACGCATATCCCGACCGGCATCGTCGTCTCCTGCCAGATCGAGCGCAGCCAGCATCAGAACCGCGAGGTCGCGATGAGGATGCTCAAGTCGAAGCTCCTCGAGATAAAAGAGCGCGAGCATCTTGACAAAATCGAGGATATCAAGGGCGACCAGAAAGAGATCGGCTGGGGCAGCCAGATCCGCTCCTATGTCTTTATGCCCTACACCCTCGCCAAGGATCACCGCACCGGCTTTGAAAACGGCAACATCAACGCCGTTATGGACGGCGACATAGACGGCTTCATCAACGCTTATCTCAAGATGGAGTCGCTCAAGAACCAGGACTGATAACATGAACATTATCGACATTTCGCGCGACGCGCTCAAAACCGAAATATATCCGGGCGACCCTCTGCCGCATGCGGAGTTCGTCAGCCGGATAGGAGAAAATTCGAGCTGCAATCTGTCCACGCTCTTCTCGTGCGTACACACGGGCACTCATGCCGACGCACCCCTGCATTTCATCGACGGCGGCGCGAGCATAGACGAAGTACCGCTCGAACCGTTTATCGGTCCGTGCACGGTCATTGAAGTGCCCGAGGGCGCGATAACGGGCGAGGATATCAATGAAAAATTCCCGCAAAAGTGCGAGCGCCTGCTCATAAAGGGCGGCGGCAAGGCTTATTTTCACAGTAGCGCCGCGGACGAGCTCGCCGACATCGGACTCAAGCTCATAGGCACGGATTCCCTCTCCGTCGGCGTAAAGGGCGACCAGGTAGCGCCGCACAAGGCGTTTTTGGGCGCGGGGATCTGCGTGCTCGAGGGGCTTGACCTGAGCGAGGTTACCCCCGGCAACTACTATCTCTTCGCCGCGCCTGTGAAGCTCGGCGGACTCGAGGGCGCACCCGTGCGCGCGGTGCTTATCAGCGACTATATTTTTTGGGGCAGCCGTTGACGCTGTGCCGTATCTGCAATAAATGAAAGGCGTGTTCTGCTCAATGAAGCGTTTTCTTGACGTTTTGCTCAGCCTGCTGGCTATTATTTTTCTGTCTCCGCTGATGCTTATTATCAGTCTGATAATAATCTGCGATGACGGTCTGCCTGTCATATTCAGGCAGAACAGGGTCGGCAAGGGCGACGAGCTGTTCAAAATCAAAAAATTTCGCACAATGAAAAACGGTGCGCCGAATCTTTCGACCGCCGATTTTGAACAGTCGGATGAGTTTATCACCCGTTCGGGCAAGTTCCTGCGCAGGACAAGCCTCGACGAACTGCCGCAGCTGTTCAATGTTCTCGCGGGCGACATGAGCTTCATCGGTCCGCGTCCGCTGATCCCCGAAGAGAGCCACATCCGCGAGCTTCGCCGCGAATACGGAGTATATTCCGTCCGCCCGGGGCTGACCGGCTGGGCGCAGGTCAACGGCAGAGACTGCCTCTCCGACGAGGAAAAGGCGGAATATGACCGCGAATACATCGAGCGCAGGTCGCTCTTGTTTGACACAAAAATATTTTTCCGCACCATCTGGGTCGTGCTCACGGGCAAAGACGTTGTCGAGGGCGGAATGAACCATAAGGAAGAAAAATAAGCCGCATATTGCGGCTTTATTTGTAGGTGGCGGTTTTTTACACTTTGTAAGGGTAAAGCCGATGACTCAATAATCCCGATGAACAAGTTCCAATAGCTGCGCCGATAGCGGACAGCCGCAAGGGCTGTCCCTACGAAGTGCGCTGTTTAAAAATTGTGCAAACTTCGCGGGCGGATGATATCCGCCCCTACTGTCTTATATTTTTACTTGTTACTTTGAGCAAATCAAAAAGCCGCCTCGGAGTGGTTCTCCGGGCAGCTCATTGATATAATATTTTGTTTTATGCCACTCCGAGGTACTCTTCGAGGCACAGATTTTTCGCTTTCATCTCCTTGGCGGCTTCGACGCCGACATAGCGCCAGTGCCACGGCTCAAAGGTGATGTTCGTGATGCTCTGTTTGTCCTTGGGATATCTGAGCACAAAGCCGTAGTCCGCGGCGTGCGCCTGGAGCCATCTGTATTCTTTCGTGTTCTCGAAGCTCTCGTATATCGAGAGAATGTCCATGCAGAGCCCCGCATTGTGCTCGCTCGTCTGCGGCGGCAGGATTATCTCCGACGCCATTATCGTCGCCTGCTTCTTGCTGTAGCCCTGCTTCATATAAAGGCTAATGCGCGCCTCGAAGTTTCTCTTCTGATGCGCTATCGAGCGGTAGCCCGACAGGGGCGAGAGCTTAATTCCGTCTTCGAGCGCCGCGTTATACATCTCTATATAGTGCGGAGCGACGCGGTAGTCAAGCAGCCCGTAGTCATATCCGCCGTAGATGTCAACAACGGTCTTTGCGGTCTTGACCGTGTAGTCTGCGGGCAGAATATAGTCGCGGTTGACGAGGGTCAGGTACCATTTCGATTCGTCTATCTTCGTCACCTTCGGCGAGAATCCCGCGTATGCGTATGCATATTCCGTGACCCCGCTCGTGGAGGCTTTTGTGGTCTGCTGAGTTGTTGTCTTTTCGGTCTGCGTCGCGGTCTCCTGCGAGGTCGATTCGGGCGCGGTGCTCTGCGCCGATTCGGACTGCGACTCGCTTGAAGTTTCAGCCGGCGTTTTGCTGTCCTTCGAGCGGACTTTGAGAATAGCGTATGTGCCGACGAGCGCAACGAGTATTACCGCGAGGATAACCGCAAGTATCGAGCGTATATTTTTCTTCATTTTCCATATCTCCCATAAAGGTTTCAACAGCCCTACGGCTGCGACACAAATATATCACAATAAACCTGCCGTGTCAAACTCGCGGTGGAATTCAAAAGACGAAAGGAGTCTTATCATGAAAGCTCAGGACAGTGTCAAAAACTATCCGTCCGCGCTCAGAGAGATGACGAATTTCTCGGTTCGCGGAATCAAAAAGATCTGCAAGGATGTCGGACCCAGACCCGCCGGCAGCGAGCAGGAGCATGAGGCTCAGAAGCTCATGGCGGCCGAGCTCGACGGCGCGTGCGATAAGGTTGAAATCGAGCCCTTTGACGTGCATCCCGGCGCATTCCTCGGCTGGATACTCACGGACGGCATAATGATGATCGCCGCGATAGTCCTCTTCTTCTTTGGCATGAGCGTCATATCGCTGGTTCTCAGCGCACTCTCGCTGATATTCGCAATCGTGGAGTTCCTGCTCTACAAAAAGATGCTCGACCCCTTCTTCCCCAAAAAGACGTCGCATAATGTCGTCGCCGTCAGAAAGCCCAAGGGCGAAGTCAAGCGCCGCATAATTTTCTCCGGCCATTCGGACAGCGCGAACGAGTGGAGATTCACCTATTACGGCAGCTCGAAGTTGCTCGTTCCGATAATCGGTCTGAGCTTCGTCGGCATTCTGCTCGGACTCGTGCTCAACATCTGGGCTATCGCCGCAGGTCACGGATTTTCTATAGCAGACAGCAGCGCGCTCAACATCCTGAGATATGTTTTCCTCGCCTGGATACCGATCCTCTTCGTCGCGCTCTTCTTTGAAAACAAGAAGAGACCCGTCATGGGCGCGAACGACAACCTGACCGGCTGCTTTATCTCAATGGCGGTCGTCAAATATATGCAGCACCACGACATCCGCTTTGAAAACACCGAGGTCTGGGTAGTGCTCACAGGCTCGGAGGAAGCGGGTCTTCGCGGCGCAAAGGCGTTCACAAAAGCGCACGCAAAGGAATTTGACGACGTCGAAACGCTGATTTTTGCAATCGACACTATCCGCGATGCAAAGTTTTTGGGCGTCAACGTCAACGACCTTAACAATACCGTGCCGTCCGATCAGCACGCAATCGACTTGTTCTTCAACGCCGGTGCGGAACTTGGAATTCCCGTGCAGAAAATCGGCGTACCGTTCGGAGCGACCGACAGCGCGGCGTTCAATCAGGGCGGTATGAAAGCCGTCGGCATCACCGCAATGAACCATAACCTTGAAGATTATTATCACACCCGCAAGGACACATTCGATAATCTTGACGAAGAAAGCCTTGCGACGTGTTTTGAGGTGGCGGTGAAGGCGCTTGAAAACTTCGATTCCGGTCTGTAACACGTAAGAAAATCGGAATACGTTACGTTTTTTCTGAGCAATTTTTGCTTAGTATATATTATAAGAGGTGAATTATGAGTACGCAAATCGAAGTAAAAGAGCCGATTAAACTTTTGAATAAAGACGGCTCGCTGACTCAGCCCGGCTGGGCAAGACGCAATATTATCGAGTACAACCGCGAAGACATCAGGGCGTCAAAATGGGCGGTGAAAGAGTGGGACTTTTATCAGGTCGGTTGCAAAGATTTCATCGTGCAACTTAACTTTTTCAATATTTCGCTGGCGTCTGCCGCGACAATCGGTTACGTCAACCTGAAAACCGGCGAAGTCGTCAACGACATGATTCTGGACCTTGCGACGGCAAACAAATTCCCCGTCAACAGGAACGGCGAAGAGCCGTATACGTTTGAACGCAAAAAGGGCAAAAAGGTTTTAAGGTTCGAGGTTACAAAGGAAACACGTCATCTTTACTGGAAGAGCCCGAAAATCGAGTGCGACTTCTGGGCGGACAACTACACGGGCGAGAGCATCGTCATTATGAATCCGTTTGAAAAGCACGCAAATCACTTCTTCTTTACCGAAAAAATCAACTGCAGGCCACGCGGGAATTGAAGCTTGTCTGGCGGCGGCTAGAATGGGTCTAAAAACGCTTGTTGTAACTCAATCCCC
>OIXU01000558.1_pt1 | contig 12862 bp, 10 predicted proteins | sample 1587921 | NCBI WGS metagenome assembly OIXU01 (sample SAMN03283238) | human gut metagenome | biome: human-associated habitat; material: feces | host: Homo sapiens | place: Peru | collected 2012
GCTTGCGCCTACGAAAATTTATGTAAAGCCAATGCTTGCGCTTTTCGAAAAGGTGCAGGTCAAAGCCGTTTCCCACATCACAGGCGGCGGATTCTACGAGAATGTTCCGAGAATGCTCAACGACAACACTCTTGCTGTTATCGAAAAGGATAAGTGCTTCAAGCTCCCTATCTTTGACCTTATCCAAAAAACAGGCAACATTCCCGAACACGATATGTACAACACCTTTAATATGGGCACAGGTCTTATGCTTGCCGTTGATTCCGACAAGGCTGACGAGGCTGTAAGAATTCTTAACGAAAACGGCGAGCAAGCAACAATCATCGGCGAAATCAAAAACGGCGAAAAGGGAGTAGAAATATGCTGAACATAGCGGTGTTTGTGTCCGGCGGCGGAACAAATCTTCAGGCTCTTATTGACGCACAGGACAGAGGCGAAATCAAAAACGGAAAAATCACTTTTGTTCTTGCTTCAAACGAAAACGCTTATGCACTTGAGCGTGCAAAAAAAGCCGGAATAGAAAGCACGGTTGTCAATCGAAAAGCATATGATACAAAGGCGGATTATGACAAGGCTGTGCTTAAAGCTCTTGATGGCAGAAATATCGACTTGATTGTTCTTGCCGGATTTTTGTCAATTCTTGGCGAAGATTTGGTTAACGAATACAAAAACAGAATTATTAACATTCACCCAAGCCTTATTCCGCTTTTTTGCGGTGACGGTTTTTACGGCAAAAAGGTGCACACGGCTGTTCTCAACAGCGGTATGAAAGTTACGGGTGCAACTGCCCATTTTGTCAACGAAATCACCGATGGCGGTGCAATTATTTTGCAAAAGGCTGTTCCGATTGAACAGGGCGATAATGAGGACATTCTTCAGTATCGTGTTATGCGTCAGGCTGAATGGGAAATTTTGCCAAAGGCAGTATCACTTTTCTGTGAGGGCAGAATTAAAATAAACGGAAATAAAACAGAAATTATTTGAGGTTAGATATGAATATTGAATCACTTGCAAAGGAACTTAACACAAATACATATCCGGGACGAGGCATTGTTCTCGGCAAATCAAAGGACGGCAAAAAGGCTGTAATTGTTTATTTCATTATGGGTCGTTCGGTTAACTCACGCAACAGAATTTTTGAAGAAAACGACAGAGGCGGTATTCGCACAAAGGCTTTTGACGAAAGCAAGATGGAAGACCCAAGCCTTATCATTTACAATCCTGTTCTTAAATTTGAGGACAAAACAATTGTTACAAACGGCGACCAAACAGACACGATTTATGATTGCTTTGCAAACGGCAAGTGCTACATTCACGCACTCCGCACTCGTGAGTTTGAGCCTGACGCACCGAATTATACTCCAAGAATTTCGGGTGTTGTTAAGCCAAACGGCGACTACAATTTGTCAATCCTCAAATCAAACAACGGCGAGCCGCAGTGCGTAAGATGTTTCTTTGAGTATCCGGCAACAGCAGGCCTCGGACACTTCATCCACACATATAAATGTGACGGTGATCCGATTCCGTCATTTGAGGGCGAGCCGACTCCTGTTGAAATCGGTGACGAAAGCATTGACGATTTTACTAAAATGGTTTGGGATAACCTCAATGAGGACAACAAAGTTTCTCTTTTCACTCGTTACATTGACCTTGAAACAGGTGCAGAGGAAACAAGAATTATTAATAAAAACAACTGATTATATTCGGAGGATATTATGAGAGTATTGGTAGTAGGTTCGGGCGGCAGAGAACACGCTCTTATCAGAAAAATCAAAGAATCAAGCAAGGTTGATTATATTGCTTGCTGTCCGGGCAACGGCGGCATTTCGTATGATGCGGAATGCTTTGATGTCGGTGCAACCGATATTGACGGCGTGGTTGAACTTGCAAAAAAGCTAAAGGCTGATTTTGTAGTTGTCGCTCCTGATGATCCGCTCGTACTCGGTATGGTAGATGCACTCAACGAGGCAGGTTTTGCAACCTTCGGTCCAAAGGCAAATGCGGCAATTATTGAAGGCTCAAAGGTTTTCTCAAAGGACCTTATGGAAAAATATAACATTCCTACCGCCGAATACAAGGTGTTCAATGACCCGGCGGATGTAATTGATTATATAAAGGAAAAGAACGAATTTCCTACCGTTATCAAGGCTGACGGTCTTGCACTCGGCAAGGGCGTAATCATTCCCGAAACACTTGATGAAGCCGTTGCGGGTGTAAAGGAAATTATGGAAGATAAAATTTTCGGCGATTCGGGCAACAATGTTGTTGTTGAGGAATTCCTCACAGGTCCCGAAGTATCGGTTCTTGCATTCACAGACGGCAAGTGCGTAAAACCTATGGTGACTTCTATGGATCACAAGCGTGCACTTGACGGCGACAAGGGCCTTAACACAGGCGGTATGGGTACTGTTTCTCCAAATCCTTATTATACAGAGGAAATTGCCAAAGAATGTATGGAAAAAATCTTTGTTCCTACTATTGAGGCGATGAACAGCGAGGGCAGAACCTTTAAGGGTTGTCTTTACTTCGGATTGATGCTCACTCCAAAGGGACCAAAGGTAATTGAGTATAACTGCCGTTTCGGCGACCCTGAAACACAGGTTGTTTTGCCAAGACTTAAAACTGATATTATCGACATTTTTGAGGCAATCAACAACGGCACTCTTGCAGATTTGGACATCGAGTGGGATGAAAGAGCTTGCACTTGCGTAATTATGGCTTCGGGCGGTTATCCAAAATCTTATCCAAAGGGAATTGAGATTACAGGTCTTACCGACGGTCAGCTTGACGGTGTAACCGTTTATCACGCAGGCACAAAACTTCAAGACGGCAAACTCGTAACCGCCGGCGGCAGAGTTCTCGGCGTTACCGCACTCGGCAATGATTTAAAGGAAGCACTTGCTAAATCTTATGCCGCTGTGGAAAAAATTCACTTTGACGGTGCTCATTACAGAAAAGATATCGGTGCAAAAGCACTTAAGGCTTTGCAGTAAATATGAACAAATTGTCAATTTTGTTTAAAAATACAAAATGTTATTGACAATTATACAAAATGGAATTATACTAATTTCGTAATATCACTACGCCATAAGTGCGTCACTTTGTACGCAAAATATGATATATAAATAGAAATAAATATATATTTTGGGGGTTTGACTATGGCAACTGTCAAAAAAAGTAATACAAAGAAAATTGTATGGGCAGTTATAGCTGTTATTCTTGTTGTTGCTATTGTAATAACAAGTGTTGTCTTTGCTAAACGCGGCAAAAGAACAGAAGTAACGCTTAATACAGTATCTACAAACTCTATCACTCAGACCGTATCTTCAACAGGACAGGTAAGTTCGGGCGTTAAAAAAGAATATAAGCCGGGCACCGTTGCTATTGTTAAAAAGGTATATGTAGAGGTTGGTGACAAGGTTAAAAAAGGTGACAAGCTTGCTTCGTTTGACACAAGCACTCTTGATTCACAGGTGGCAAGCCTTAATTCGGCTTATGCAAATTCAAACGCTTCTTATCAAGAGGCAGTTCAGCATCAGGCTGAAGCGGCAAAGCAGCTCAGTGCAATTAATAAGAATATTGCAAAGACCGAAAAAACTTTGAAAAAGCTTCAAAAGGCAGAGCAGAAAAAGCAAAGTACTACCGCTACCACCGTTACTCAAAAACAAACAACAACTGCGGCAGTTTCAACAACAAGACCTAATATTACTATGCCAACCAGACCTTCGGCATCAACTACCGAATCAACAACAAAGTGTGAGCACGAGCTTGGTGCACCGTATAAGCAGAATAATTATGCTTATCACTATGCAACATGTTCAAAGTGCGGTGCAACCGTTCAGGAAATTCACTCTTTCGCTTCTCCTGTAAAGGTTGACAATAATATCCATACATACACTTGCACAAAGTGCGGATATGTAAAGAAAGAAGCACATATTTTTGAATCAAACTCGCTCAGTGCAACATGTACAGTGTGTGGTGCACAGCGTACAACGGGCTTTAACGAAACAGAAGTAAAGCTTGAAATCGCTCTTGAAGAACTTCAACCGGTCTTTGATTCTCTCAAAGATCTCGGTGAAGCTTCAAAGCAAATCGTAGAACTTCTTACAGGTCTTGCAAAGGACCTTGCGGCTATCGCAAAAGATGTTGATGATTTATCCAATACAATTACTCTTGTTGCCAACACAATTATGCAACAAATCGCTTCGGGCAACTGGAGTGCAGAAAAAATCGCAGACGCAGTCGGCAAGTCGGTTACAGCCGCTATCAAGCAGGGTATGATTGAATTTATTGACAGCGGCGCTGCTGTTAAAATGATTGAAACTGCTGTTAAATCTGTTAATTGGAAAGCTATCGGTAGGGGTATTGCAGAGTCTGATAATTTCGGTTTAGCTTCGGCTCAAATTCAGCTTGCCGCACTTTATGCTCAAAAGGAAGTTTATACAATTACGGCTTCAGCATCAACCGTTAATGCTCAAAAGCAGGCAAAGGATGCCGCAAAGAAAGCATATGACACAACTAAAAATGCAAGAGATGACCTTGCAAAGGGTTGGATAGCTGAATTTTCCGGTGTTATCACAACTTGTGATATTGAAGAGGGCGGACAAACAACTGCACTTTCAACAGGTCTTACTCTTGAAAATATGAAGAAAAGGGTAGTAACTATTTCTCTCGGCGAATATGATGTTCACAAGGTTAAAGAGGGAATGTCGGCAACTGTAAAAACAGCATACGGTACATATGACGGTGTTGTTGCTTCAATCGCTCCGACTGCAACAGGCGGTTCAAAAGGCTCAATGCTTGACAGTGTAGGTTCAATGGCAGGCATCAGCGGTCTTTCATCACTCACAAATTCAGGTGCGGGCGTTGAATGCAAGGTTGTTGTTGACCACCCTGATGAAAACATCATTGTTGGTTTTGACGCAGATGTTGAAATCGTAACAGGTACATACACTGATGTTCCATGTGTTCCGATTGAATCAATCGTGCTTGAAAAAGAGGGCACATATGTTTATCTTTACAATGAAAAGGACGAAACAGTTACAAAAACAAAGATTGAAACAGGCGCAACATCTGATACTTCATATGAGGTAACATCGGGTCTTTCGGTAGGCGATAGAATTGTTGCAACTCCTCAAACAGACTATGAGGAAGATACATTCAAAGTAAAAGTTGTAACCAATAAATCTAATAAGAGGTAATATAGGTGAATATAACAGAAAGCTTAAAAATCGCTGTAAAGTGTATAAAAGCAAACTGGATGCGTTCCGTTCTTACCATGCTTGGAATTATTATCGGTATCACCTCTGTAATTATGATTGTCGGTGCAGGTACGGGTGTGCGTGACTATATCGTTGGACTTATTGAAGATATGGGCTCAAATGCCGTGCTTGTATCGGTTGATACAACTCAGGCAACCGAAAATGACTATATCACACTTGACGATGTAGAAAATATCAAAACAAAAGTTTCGGGCGTTGAGCGTTGCTCGCCAATGCTTATGGGCTTTGGTAATGCAACTATTGATGCAACCGCAACTGAAGCAACGGTAATGATGGTAGGCGTAAACAGCGATGTTCAGTTTGCCATGACAAATACGTGTGAATACGGCAGATTCTTTACGGATGAGGAATATGCCGCAAATGCACCTATAGCTGTTATGGGTCTTGAATCGGCAAAAACAGCCTTCGGTTACGAGGATGCAACAGGTCAAAGCATAACGGTTTCTTCATCCGGCAAATCAATGAAAATTAAGGTTTGCGGTGTTGCCAATATTGATGCAATGGTTAATTCGTTGGGCGGAAGCAGCAATATGGGCTCGATGTTCCAAAACGGCTCGGATAAGCCGATGATTGCACTCTTTATGCCTTGTACAACGCTTACTCAGATTACAGGTGCAAGTGCAAACCTCTCCAATGTTTTTGTAATTGCAGAGGAGGGCAAGGATTACGATGCTGTCGGCAATGCAACCGTAAACTATTTAAAGGCCGTTCACGGTAATTATTCAAACGGTATGTATACAGCTCAAAATATGGCTACATATATTGAGATTGTTGATATTATTATGAAGGTTCTTACAATCTTTATTGCCGGTGTAGGTGCAATTTCTCTTATCGTCGGCGGTATCGGTGTAATGAATATTATGCTTGTATCGGTAACTGAACGAACGAGGGAAATCGGTATCAGAAAATCGCTTGGTGCTAAAACCCGAGTGATTACAATGCAGTTCCTGACCGAATCGGTCATATTGTGCTTGATAGGCGGATTTATAGGCGTCGTCTTGGGCGTTGCGGGAGCTTTTGCCGCGTGCTCGATAATAGATATAACGCCTAAGATAAGTATTTGGCTTATCCTTTTGGCACTCCTGTTCTCATCGGGTGTAGGATTATTCTTCGGTATTTATCCTGCAAAGAAAGCTGCTCAGCTCAGCCCTATTGATGCACTTCGTTCAGAATAATAAATTATAAAAATAAAACAAACAGTCCTCTCTAAAGCAGAGAGGATTGTTTTTTATCACGGTATAACATATTTGTAGGGGGAAGATATCATCTTCCCGTGCTGAATTTTATCTCTTATGCAAACATAAGAAAATCGGTATCGCTTGATTTAGCGATACCGATAATTTTTAGGGAAGTTTTTACTGATTATTTTTCAGCGTATTTGTCGTCACCGTTCCAGCTGTACATAGCTCTGATGCCCTTACCTACTTCTTCAAGTTGGTGAGAAGCTTCAAGCTCTCTTGTAGCTCTGAAGTGTGCCCAGCCGTTGTTTGCTTCTGTGATGAACTTAGAAGCAAATGTACCGTCTTGGATTTCACGAAGGATTTGCTTCATTTCCTTCTTAGTTTCGTCTGTTACAAGACGCTTACCTGTTTCGTAGTCACCGAACTCGGCTGTATTTGAAATTGAGTATCTCATCTTTGAGAAGCCGCCTGAATAAATAAGGTCAACGATAAGCTTCATTTCGTGGATACATTCAAAGTAAGCATTTCTTGGGTCATAACCTGCTTCAACAAGTGTTTCAAAACCTGCCTTCATAAGAGCTGTAACACCGCCGCAAAGAACAGCCTGCTCACCGAAGAGGTCAGTCTCTGTTTCACACTTAAATGTTGTTTCAAGGATAGCAGCTCTTGCACCGCCGATGCCTGCACCGTAAGCAAGTGCTGTGTCAAGGCAGTGACCTGAAGCGTCTTGATATACTGCTACGAGGCAAGGAGTACCTTTGCCTTCCTTGTACTCTGATCTTACTGTGTGACCCGGAGCCTTAGGAGCAATCATAAATACATCTACATTTGCAGGTGGTACGATTTGCTTGAAGTGAATGTTAAAGCCGTGTGCAAATGCAAGTGCTTTGCCTTCTGTGAGGTATGGAGCGATGTCGTTCTTGTAGATTGCAGCTTGCTTTTCATCAGGTGTAAGTACCATGATGATGTCTGCAGCCTTAACTGCTTCTGCTGTTGTCATAACCTTAAGACCAAGGTCTTCAACATGCTTCCATGATTTTGAACCTTCGTAAAGACCAACGATTACATTTACGCCGCTTTCGTGAAGGTTGAGTGCGTGAGCGTGACCCTGTGAACCAAAGCCGATGATAGCAACTGTCTTGCCGTCAAGTACGCTCAAATTACAATCTGATTCGTAAAAAATTCTAGCTTCTGCCATTTTTATTTCCTCCGAAAAAATAATTTTTTGTTTTGTTTGGCTGTCGGACAAGTTGACCGACAACCGTTTGATTTATTTCTTAATTCACATTATATATCGTATGATGTCATATGTCAATAGGAATTTTTATTTTTTTTATAATCCTTCCATTGCGTGCAAAATGTGGAGCCTCATCGCTGTTCTTGCACCCTCTGCGTTTCGTGCTTTGAGGAAGTCCATAATCAGTCTGTCATCGTTCAAATTGTTTTTGTTGATGTTTTCGTCTTTTTGCATAACGATTACGCCGTTTTTGATTGCATTGAAGATAATCGGCATAAACTGCTTTACAAAAGCATTGTGTGTTGCGTTTGCGATACTTTCATGGAACTTTTGCTCTTCATATGTTCTGTCTTCGCCCGATTTTATCTTTGCTTCAACAGCTTCGCCGTACTTGCAAATAATCGCTATTTCCTCGTCTGTCGCACGCTGTGCGGCATAATAAGCACAATCCGGCTCAAACATCAGCCTCATCTCAAACAAGTCGTCAAGACCGCTGCTGATTTCGCCGAGGTCGTTACTTTCTATCGTAGTGTTTGATGTAACAAAAGTACCTTTGCCACGCTTAATTTCCAATATTCCGCCGAGCGTCAAAATTCTCACCGCTTCACGCAGGGTGGAACGGCTGATACCGAGTTCTGCGGCAAAATCGTTTTCGTTAGGAAGTTTGTCGCCTACGGAAAAGCGATGCTCGTTTTCTATCATAGATTTGATTTTTTTTGCTGTAATATCGGATAGTTTGCTTGTATTTGACATAGCACCATCTCCTTTATGTATGATAATACCACAAAACATCATACAAGTCAATATGTTGTCAGACATCATATTTTTTAAATATTTTTGCAATAGCTATTGTAAATTGTGAACAAATGTTATAGAATGTAATTAATTCTAATATATAAAGGCAGAAGGTGTAATAATGAATAAAGCCGTAAAGGTAAGATATTATATTGAATCATTGTGCGTATATGATTTTAAACAGGACGAGATTATAAACGCATTGTATGATTTGCTTAATTCTCTTGAGGACGAAACTGTTTTGACAAAGCAGAGCAGATTTTTCAATCTGTTGTCGTCACATCATTCGCTCAGGCACTATGTGTCAAAGCTTATTTTGACAGATGACAATGTGTTTACAAAGGCAGCTGCGGCAGGCAAATGTGATGAACTTGACCCATCTATTCTTGACGGCGTAAAAGCCGATTTGGAAAAACTTGAGGTTATCGCCTCAATTTCGGCAGAGGATATTTACAAAGCAGAAGAGGACAGCGATATTGCCGATGTTCTCAAAACTATGCCAAAGTGGAATCCGAACGGCTGGGCAATGCTTCCGCTCACCGACGATTGGGCAGAACATATTGAAGATTTAAAAGCCTTTCACAGAACAAACGGCTACGGTATGTTTGCCAAATTTGTTGCGTTCACTTGGAGAAATGAGGAGTTTGTTCCGATTACGGCTATTGATTCCATTCGCTTGACCGACCTTAAAAATTATGAGGTTCAGCGTGGCAAGGTTGTTGATAATACCGTTGCGTTTATTTCTGATTTGCCGGCAAACAATGTTTTGCTTTACGGCGACAGAGGTACGGGCAAAAGTTCAACCGTTCACGCAATTCTCAATGAATATAAGAACAGAGGCTTGCGAATGATTGAAATTTCAAAGGGCGACATCAACGATTTGACTATGATCAGAGAAAAAATTTCTGACAGTCCTATGAAGTTCATCATCTTTATTGATGATTTGAGTTTTGACAATCACGATGATTCGTTCGGCGAATTAAAGGCGGCACTTGAGGGCTCACTTTCCGGCAGACAGAATAATACTCTTATTTATGCCACATCAAACAGACGCCATCTCATTAAGGAGAATTTCTCCGACCGTGAAAATGATGTTAACCGTTCCGATACTTTGCAGGAAGAACTTTCACTGTCCGACAGATTCGGTCTTTCAATCACATTTATAAATCCCGACAAAAAGGATTTTGAAGATATTGTTCAAAAGATTGCAACCGACAGAGGACTTAAATCCGATATGGAAAAGATACTTTTCACCGCAGAACAGTGGGCAAGACGCAGAGGCGGTCGTTCTCCGAGATGTGCCCGTCAATTTATCGACTATGTTGAAAGCTGTGAAAAGCGAAATATCGAATGGTAAAAATTTGATAAATATGAATTAATTAATTGTTAAAAATATTAACTCTTTGTTTACTCAAAATACAAATTGTGAACAAAATCGTTTGATATTATGGGTGCAAAGAGAAGAAAGAAAGGAAAAACTATTATGGCAAATAAAATTCTTGTAGTTGACGATGATTTAAACATCTGCGAACTTCTCAAACTTTATCTTGAAAATGACGGCTATGTGGTATTCACCGCAAATGACGGTCAGGAAGCTGTTGATATGTTCCAAAACAAGACACCCGATTTGGTGCTCCTTGACATTATGCTTCCTAAAAAGGACGGCTGGCAGGTTTGCCGTGAAATCAGAAAAACATCATCTGCTCCGATTATTATGCTCACAGCAAAGGGCGAAACCTTTGATAAGGTGCTTGGCTTGGAACTTGGTGCAGATGACTATGTTGTAAAGCCTTTTGACGCAAAAGAGGTTATGGCAAGAGTTAAAGCTGTTCTCCGCAGAACAACAGGCGACAGCGAATCAACAGAAACCGAAAAAAAGGTTGTTATTTATGACAATCTTGAAATTAATATTCAAAATTATGAGATGAAGGTAAAGGGCGTGCCGGTTGACACACCTCCTAAAGAACTTGAACTCATTTATCACTTTGCTTCAAATCCGAACAGAGTTTATACCCGTGACCAGCTTCTTGATGAGGTATGGGGCTTTGATTATTACGGCGACTCTCGTACAGTTGATGTGCATGTAAAAAGACTCCGTGAAAAGCTTGAGGGCGTATCGGACAAATGGTGCTTGAAAACCGTTTGGGGCGTAGGTTACAAATTTGAAACAAAGGACTAAATTGAATTATGGCATTACAAAAAGGTAAAAGACAAAACCTGTTTACCAAATACTTTTTGATATTTGTTGCCATCTTTCTTTTTATGCTTACTGTTATGGGTACAGTGCTCATAACGATTGTTAACGCTTATTCTCTCAGCGAAAAGACAGACCTTTTGAGTGAAAATACAAAAACACTTGCAAATACAATATCGCAGAATATGATTGTAAATAATATGAACAGTGATTATTCCGCATATAAGGAAAGTATTTGTGAAAATCTTTCTATGGTGTCGGGTTGTATAGATGCCGATGTGTTTGTTTGTGATGCCGGCGGCAGTATAATTATGTGTAAGGACCAAACCGGACTTAAAGGATTTGTTACCGGAGAAACGGTGTGCAAGAATCATAAGAATTTTGTAATCGGTGACAAACAGCTTCAGCGTGTGTATGAGGGTGCTTCAATCGGCAAGGCAATGATTAACGGCGAATCGTATTATGTTGTCGGTACGGCAATAAAAACCTCGTTTGATGCAAATAATTTAACTGACAACAATCAAATTATAGGTACGGTTTTTGCAGTTACACCGACAGGCTCACAGGGCATTGTTTCGCTTGTTATGAAGTCGTTTTTGATTATTGCAATTATTTGTCTCGGCATTGCCTGCATAGTTATTTGGCAGGTTACAAAGCATATGGTTACTCCGCTTCAGCAAATGAGTGCGGCGGCAAAGCGTTTTGCGGTAGGCGACTTTTCATACAGAGTTAACATCAACACAAACGATGAACTTGCGGATTTGGGCTATGCTTTCAACGAAATGGCAGACGCTCTTGACAAACTCGAAAGTTCAAGACGGTCGTTTGTTGCAAATGTTTCGCACGAACTTAAAACGCCGATGACATCCATTGCAGGATTTATTGACGGTATTCTTGACGGAACAATTCCAAAGGAAAAGGAAGATTACTATTTAAAGATTGTATCCGATGAAGTAAGGCGACTTTCCCGTCTTGTTGTGGCAATGCTTAATATGAGCAAGATTGAATCGGGTGACTTTCAGATGAAGCTGAAGCCGTATAATCTTTCCGACCAAATTATTCATATTCTTTTGACCTTTGAGCAAAAGATAGAAAAGAAAAATATAGAAATCCGAGGACTTGAAAATCTTGAACCTCATCACATTGTAGCCGATACGGATATGATTTACCAGGTTATTTACAACTTGTTTGACAATGCCGTTAAGTTTACAAATGAGGGAGGATATATAGAGATTAATGTTGCCGATGTTGGCGACAATGTTCAGGTCAGCATCAAAAACAGCGGTGATGGTATTGACGCTTCGGAGCTTTCTCGTGTGTTTGAAAGATTTTACAAGGTTGACAAATCACGCTCACTTGATGCAAAGGGTGCAGGTCTCGGACTTTATATAGTAAAAACAATGGTAGAGATGCACGGCGGCAGAATTTTTGCAAGGTCGGACAGCAAGACCGAAGCGGAATTTGTGTTTACTCTTCCAAAATCAAAATAAAAGGAGAATCGTCATGGACGAATATAACAACAATCAAAATAATGTAAGCGGCGGCAATGATATGCCGAACGGCGAGTATCATTTTGTACCGCCAAGACAAAATCAACCGCAAAATAATACAAATCAATATTCACAGCCTGTAAATCAGGGTCAGTATTACCAAAACAATACACGCCCTAATAACGGCACATATTACCCACCCAACAATGCAAATATGTATGGCAGACCTGTTGCACCTGCCCCAAAGCCGCCAAAGAAAAAGAATAAAGCACTCAAGGCAGTTATCATTGTTGCAATCGTTGTTGTAGCTGTGTCAATCTTTGGCATTGTCGCTTCTGTTGTCGGCAACAAATCATATGAAAATTTTAAAGAAAGCACAACTCAAAGCGAATCATCCGACAGCACAAAGGGCGGAGCAAAGATTAACGACAGCAAGGGTGATGTTGCAACAAAGGACAACAACGGTAATTTGACCGTTGCCGGCGTTGCAAAAAAGACAATTGACTCCTGCGTTCTCATTTCGGTTTATTCCGAGCAAAATTCATATTATGATTTCTACAATTTCGGTCAAAGTCAAGACAGCGGTTCCGATGAACAAACTTTGTCGGGCGAAGGTTCGGGCGTTATTATGAGCGAAAACGGCGGAACAACATATATTATGACTGCGGCTCATGTTATATCGG
>OIXU01000561.1_pt1 | contig 12829 bp, 12 predicted proteins | sample 1587921 | NCBI WGS metagenome assembly OIXU01 (sample SAMN03283238) | human gut metagenome | biome: human-associated habitat; material: feces | host: Homo sapiens | place: Peru | collected 2012
AAAGATGCTGTAGATTTTGAGACACGTTTCAAAGCTTCCCAGAAATACGACAGTAAAACAACTATCGGTTCCATTGCAGATAGCTATCTGGAGGAAATCGCACCCAGACGGCGCGCTTCTACCATCAAGAACTATAAAACCACTTTTGAGAAACATATCAAGCCTTATTTTGCTGATCTGCCTATAGGTGCTCTGACCGAAAAGCACATTATAGATTGGCAGAACACAATACTTGCAGTTGATTTATCTGATACCTACATACACAAATTAGACACTATTTTTCGTACTTTGTACGCTTTTGGGGCAAAGAGGTGCAAGCTCCTGGAGAATCCTTTTGACGGCCTGGAGAAAATCGGACACGCCAGAGCGGACACCATGCAGTTCTGGACCTTAAATCAGTATCGTAGTTTCATAGCCTTAATAGAGGATCCTGTGAAGCATTTAGCCTTTGATCTGTTATTTTATACTGGAATACGTGCCGGTGAGCTCCTGGCTCTGCAGATCGGTGATATAGATCTTGTCCAGGGGATTCTACACATTACTAAATCTTATCAGCGAATAGGTGGCAAAAATATCATTTCGCCACCAAAGACCAAAAAAGGAATCCGTGACATTACCATGCCAAAGTTTCTTTGTTATGAGATTATCGAATATAAAAAACATATTTATGGCTGTGATGCTGAATTTCCGCTATTTGCTAAGATGTGCCGCGGTACCTTAAAATATAATCTTGATAAGTATTCGGAGCTTGCCGGTATCCCCCGCATCAGGGTACATGATCTAAGGCACTCCCATGTAGCTCTACTGATTGAACAGGGTGTTGCTCCTATGATTATCCAGGAACGCCTGGGACATGAAAGTATTAACACGACGCTTGGAACTTACGGACATTTATACCCCAACAAACAGAAACAGGTTGTGGATATTCTGGATAATTTATAATTATCTGTCCATTTTGTTCCAAACGTGATATAATATTGTTGCTGTTGAACCTCCAGCAGGAAGGAGGTGAATACTATGTTGAAATATGTTTCTCTGTTCTTTGCAATTCTGGCCGGAGATATAGTTGGACATTATATTTGCAAATTCCTAGACAAGAACAAACAGCAGTAACAACTCAAAAAATAAATCAAAAGATAAACTGCCCGATATGGCAGAAAAGCCCCCGGATTTTCACATTTCCGGGGGTTTTCGTATCATTTGCGTATCATTCACATTATGAAAAAGTCCAAAGTATCTGTATTTAAGCCACTTTTATAAGTTTTTCAATCCTCTTTCTACAACTTTAACATTGGTTTTACCATATTTTTCGTACATATAGTTCAGCCATGAGTCCTGAATTTGTGCATGATATCCAACCGGAAGCTTCTTTATGGCCTTTACGTCTTTCAGATAGATCACAACAGCACTGTCACCCGGTGAACGTCTGAGGTCTGCGAGCAGTTCCTGAGACTGCTGTGTGTAGCTTTCTTTATTGTCAAACTGTATCCAGATTTCCCTTGGCATATTGTCAAAGGGACGGATTTTCTCAAGGATCAGTTTGCTGGCGCGATCGTCCTCTGCAGATACTCTGCCCTGAATAAATACTCTGCCTTCTTCATTCAGGAACTGCTGACTTTTCTCATAATCTCTGGGGAACACAACTACCTCCACTGTTCCTACCAGATCCTCCACTGTGAGGAATGCCATAACCTTATTATTCTTTGTATATTTGATGGTTTTATCCGTAATCATTCCACCGATAATTACTTTCTGACCATCCATGACTTTCGGAAGATTTGTCTCCTCATCCTGCTGAAAATCAGAGGTTTTCGCAGAAATGGTTTTCTCCATCATTTCCCGGTAATTTTCCAGAGGATGACCACTGAGGTAGATTCCCAGAACTTCCTTCTCATATCCCAGAAGTTCCTCTTTTCCAAATTCCTCCACATCAGGCATACGGATTTCAAACTCTTTCTTATCCTCCTCACTTACCAGATCAAAAAGACTCATCTGTCCGGCCAGTGAATTCTTCTTCTCCTGACTGATGTTATCGGAAATCTTCTGATAAACCAGCATTTTCTGGCGGCGGTTACCATCCAGGCAATCCAGCGCACCTGCTTTGATAAAGTTTTCTACTGCCCGCTTATTCATCTGCGGAGAGTTTCGTTCCATAAAATCCTTCAGAGAACGATATTGTCCGTTCTCTTCCCTCTCTCTTACCAGGCTTTCAATAACCGGACGTCCCACACTCTTTATAGCAGACAGACCATATCGGATCGCACCGTTATCTACAGAGAATCCGTACATTCCACAGTTCACATCCGGCGGCAGGATTTTAATCCCCATCTGTCTGCAGACCAGAATATATTCTGCAACCTTATTGGGAAAATCAATAACCGATGTCATTAATGCGGCCATAAATTCCACAGGATAATAATATTTCAGATATGCAGTCTGATAGGAAACAACTGCATAGGCTGCTGCATGGGACTTATTAAAAGCATATTTGGCAAAATCAATCATTTCATCATAGATTTTATTTGCCGTTGCCTCATCAATTCCATTTGCAATACAGCCTGGAACTCCCTCTGCTTCATTTCCGTAAACAAAGTTCTGGCGCTCCTTTTCCATGACAGAGGCCTTCTTTTTGGACATTGCACGGCGCACCAGGTCGCTTCGGCCCAGAGTATAACCTGCCAGGTTACGAACGATCTGCATAACCTGTTCCTGATAGACAATACACCCATAAGTAGGCTTCAGGATTGGCTCCAGCTGAGGGCAGTCGTAACGGATGGTATCCGGACGGTTTTTGCCACGGATGTACTGAGGGATAAAATCCATGGGGCCCGGACGGTAAAGAGAAATTCCCGCGATCACATCTTCCAGGCTCTGAGGCTTCAGTTCCTTCATGAAGTTTTTCATTCCCGCACTTTCAAGCTGAAATACACCATCGGAACGACCGGTGCCAAGGGAATCCAGAACCTTTTTATCATCATAATTGATTTTCTGCATATCCAGAGTCACTCCTGCATCCTTCTGGATCAGCTTTACTGCATTCTGGATCACAGTCAGGGTACGAAGTCCCAGGAAGTCCATTTTCAAAAGTCCCAGCTCTTCCAGTGTTGTCATGGTGAACTGTGTGACAATGGAACCGTCTGATGCTCTGGAAAGCGGTACGTATTCAGAAACATCTTTCTGACTGATAACCACACCGGCAGCATGCATGGAAGTATGTCTTGGAAGGCCTTCCAGACGTCTTGCCATATCGATCAGATAGTGAATATCCTCCTGTTCTTCATACGCCTTCTTCAGTTCAGGATTCATGGTCAGAGCTTTATCAATAGTGATATTCAGCTCCTGAGGAATCATTTTGGCAATATCAGCAACCTGTGCATATGGCATATCCAGAACACGGCCAACATCCCGGATCACACCCCGGGCTGCCAGAGTACCAAAAGTAACGATCTGAACCACACAGTCATCCCCATATTTACGGCGGACATATTCAATAACCTCCTGCCTTCTTTCGAAGCAGAAGTCAACGTCAATATCCGGCATGGATACTCGTTCCGGATTCAGGAATCGCTCAAAGAGCAGGTCATAACGTATGGGATCAAGCTGTGTGATTCCTAAGGTATAGGCAACAAGACTTCCTGCTGCAGAACCACGTCCCGGGCCTACCATAATATCATGATCACGGGCATATTTGATAAAATCCCATACTATAAGGAAGTAATCTACATACCCCATGTTTTTTATAGTAGATAATTCATAATCCAGACGGGATTTCAATTCCTCTGTAACCGGCTGATAACGTTCCTCCAGTCCCTCGAAGCATAATTTATTGAGATATTCCCAGGATGTAAGACCATCCGGCACATCGAATCTTGGAAGCTTGGTCACGCCAAATTCAATCTCAACATGACATCTCTGTGCAATCTTATGTGTATTCTCCAGTGCTTCCAAAGCATATGGGAAAAGTTCTGCCATTTCCTCAGGGGATTTCACATAATACTGACCACCCTCATAACGCATTCTGTCCTCGTCTGCCAGTTTCTTGTTTGTCTGCAGACAGAGAAGAATATCATGGGGATCAGCATCCTCCGCCCTTGTATAATGCACATCATTGGTTGCCACAAGGTCAATTCCTGTTTCTTCATGCATACGGAGAAGTTCCTGATTTACCAGTCTCTGCGCAGGGATTCCATGATCCTGTAATTCCAGGAAGAAATTCCCTTTGCCAAAAATATCCTGATAACGAAGAGCTGCTGCCTTTGCATCTTCGTACATTCCTCTCTGGAGATATCTGGCCACTTCACCTGCAAGGCAGGCACTTAAGGCAATAATCCCTTCATGGTACTCTTTTAATACCGCAAGATCTACTCGCGGTTTATAATAGAATCCTTCTGTAAAACCCTTGGACACAATTTTCATCAGATTTGCATACCCCTGATTATTTTCTGCCAGAAGAACCAGGTGGTAATATCTGTCCTCGCCACTTCCTGCTTCACGGTCAAATCGGGAGCCGGGAGCTACATAAACCTCACATCCCAGGATAGGATTGATTCCCTCGGCTCTTGCTGCGCGATAAAAATCAATCACACCGTACATAACTCCATGATCTGTGATCGCCGCACTGTCCATGCCAAGCTCTTTGACACGGGCTACATATTCTTTTATCTTATTGGAACCATCCAGCAGACTGTATTCTGTATGGACGTGAAGATGTGTAAACTCCAACTCTATTTCTCTCCTGTTCTGATATCTGCAATTTTATCGCAGCATATTTTTATAAATTTAACTGAATCAGGTAAGTCCCATGCTTCAATTGCAAAAGGCAATAAGCATTGGGTGGGAACCTGCCTGTCTGTTACTATTTCGCATAGATTCTCTTGTCTTTAATCTCTACTTTGCCTTCCTTCATCAGATGGCCAATGGCACGTTTAAATGCTCCCTTACTCAGACCAAATTCTCGCTGGATCACTTCCGGTGATGCCTTGTCATCAAATGGAAGAACACCTGCAAATTCATTGATCACTTCAAGGACATTCTCCGCATCCTCATTAATCTGCAGATATGCCTTCTGGCGGTCTGTGACGTTCATTTTTCCGTCTTCTTTTACTTCGCTGACACGCAGCTCAAGGATCTTGCCCGGGCGGTATTTTCCCTTGGCTTCTCTTGCAGGGATCAGTGCGGAATATTTATCATCAACTGCCACAAATACACCGAATCTGTCGCTGATCTCATAAACACGGCCCTTCACCATATCTCCCACTACATAAGGAGTTCTGGTGGAAAGATAATGATAAACCTTCATAGTTGCGCAGAGACGACTGCTCTTGTCAATATAGAGTGCTACCAGCACATCTTCTCCCTCTCTTACTTTCAGAGTCTGCTCATGATATGGAAGCAGAAGGTCTTTCTCCAGTCCCCAGTCAAGGAATGCACCAATCCTTGTTACCTGAGAGACTTTCAGAACTGCTGTCTGACCTACCTGAAGCTTCGGTTCTTTTGTTGTTGCAATAAGACGGTCCTGAGAATCCTTGTAGATAAATGCTTCAATGCTGTCGCCTTCCTTTGTTCCTTCCGGAACCTGTCTGGACGGAAGAAGGACACGGTTCTTTGCATCTGCCTGCATATCCTCACCCAGATATACACCGAAATCTACGGACTTCACTACTGTTAATTTCTGTTTTTTTCCTAACTCTATCATATAATCTCCATTTCTGTTGTGTTGATCAAGCGGATAAAATCATCCGCTACAATACGGAAGCTTTGTATTTCAGTATAACATAAATAATAAAGGCGGCACAATGCCGCCTTTATTATTTTTTATTATCTTATTTTACGTTACTGTTCACTATAGATCAGGATGTATTTTATTCCAACTCGATTTCACATACACTCAGACAGATTCTTTATCGTTTATTATATATTCTGCATCCACTTACACGCCAGTTCCATCCAGGACTGGCACTCTTTCTGCACGCAGCCTCCGTCTTCATGGCTTGTCTCTTCATTTGCAAGACTCAGTCCATGTCCGCCAACCGGATAAAGATGCATTTCTACCGGAATTTCAAATTTGCGCAACGCATTGAAGAACAACAGAGAATTCTCTACAGGAACACAATCATCTGTCACTGTATGCCACAGGAATGTTGGCGGTGTATCTCTGGATACCTGGAATTCCAGGGACTGTTCTTTTCGTTTATCCAGATCATTATAATCCTCTCCAAGCAGACATTCAAAAGATCCTGTATGCGCAAATTCACCGGAAGTAATTACCGGATAACTTAAGATCATACCATTTGGTTTCACCATATCAGAAGTTACCCCAAGTGTCTGCGCAATAAAATCTTTCTTCCAGAAAACGCCAAGACTTGCTGCCAGATGACCACCTGCGGAAAAGCCCTGCAGAACAATTTTATTCGTATCAATATGAAACTCTGCAGCATTTTTTCTTAAAAAAGCAACAGACTTCGCAAGCTGCAAGAGTGCCAGTGGATATCTGGCAGGTTCTACGCTATAGCGCAGGATCACTGCATGATATCCCCTTACCAGATACTGCATGGCGATCGGTTCTGCTTCTCTGTCAGAAGTCATAGCATACCCGCCTCCCGGGCAGATCACAACTACCGGGCGCTTTCTGTTAATATGCATTTCAATAGAATTATCCAGAAAATAAGTGTATAACTCTGCAGTTTCTTTATATCCGTCTACTGCGATTTCAATCTTCTTATAAATCATAAGTTCCTCCTGTATATTTCATCATTTTTTCCATTTCTACTCCCCATTCCGCTAATTTCCGGGGAATATTTACAGCTACTTTTTTCCGTTTTGTTTTGCCATCCTTTGCTGCCAGACGCTTATATAAATGTATATTTCCATCTGCATCAAGAACAATATAAAAACACTCTAAAAGATGACCTGATCCTACAATTTCCCGTGTTGTATATATATATCCTGCTTTATTGTTTTTTCTTTTAGAAAAAACAATCCCTCTGCTTCTCCTGTCTCGTAAACTTGGAAAATAATCTTCACGTATAATTTCAAGTTCTTCCCATTTATACATTTTTTTGAAAAACAGATACGATATTTTGCAGCCTTCTTTACTTAATGTTACGACTTTTGAAGAGAAAAACAATAATGGTGCATCAATCAAAAACTCAAGAATCAATATTGGAATTCTTTCTCCTTCTTCAGCAGACAGCCCTGTCCAAATAAGCAGTACCGTAATAAGTATTACCATGGTTATCTGCAAAAAATCTCTGATCTTTATTACTTCTTGCTGATATTCTTTTAAATTTGTACAGTCTGCTCCTTTGCTTTGAATTTTTTTTCTTTGTTGCCTCCTCAATTCTATCATTTCATCATATTGTCTTTGTTTTTCTTCTTCTTTTATTCCCTCTCCTTTTTCTGCCTCCACTCCCCATTCCTTCATTTTTTCACGAACATTTACGTACATTTTTCTAATAACTTGCTTTTTTCCTTTTTCTAATTTATAAGAAAAAACATTGCCATGTTCATCAAAAGTAATGTAAAAACAATCTGAAAGCGGAAGCGCATGAACGATCATCCTGGTAGTATATTTCTTTTTCTTCTTATTTACTGCATATTTGGAAAATACAATCCCCTGATAACGTATGCTCCCTCCTTTACCATATGTATACCAGACATCCTCTCTGATAACAGCAAGCTCTTCCCATTTATAATTTCTCTTCCAAAACAGCCAGGATACCGTACAGCCTTCTCTGCTCAGCACAACAGTTCTCATATAATACAAGATTAACAGCAACATTAATATTTCCACACTAAAAAATATAAATTCATATCCCTCTGCTCTTATTTCCTTTCTTTCCAGGAAAATCATCAGCATTCCTATACCGAATACAAACGCTGATATAAATAATATCAGTATTATATGTGGATCTAATACTCTTATTTTTTCCTGCTGCTCTTTCATATGCATTTCCTCCGGTTGTCTGAAATCCTTACTATTCCGGTATATCAACCTAATTTCTTGCATTCTCTTATGAGTTCATTATAAGGTAAATATATGTAATTGTTAAGGTGCAAAATAAAATGTTGCTGTCCCGTTTACTGAAAATTAAACGAACCATACAATATTAAAGTTCAGCTGTTATTATCTTTCAAGGATCATGACATCTTTTGCATTCATGCTAACGGTCTGCCCTGCTGTATATTTAGTTCCGGTAAGCAGATCTGTTCTGTCTTCTTTAAGAACAAATTCTGCTTCTTCATCCTTATGATTCAGTACAAAGAGATAGCTGTGTTCTCCTTTGAATCGTTCGGTTGCTTCCACTCCTTCCGGTGTTTCCAGTACAGGATGAATTCCTTTTTCCTCCAGGATATTTTTTCCACATATCTGAAAGCATTTAAAAGGAATTTTCCACAATCTGTGGCAGCTTTCCTCATTCAGCTTGTCCTGGCTTTTGTATTTGTATTTAATGCGATATTCTGGGGCGAACAGAATACTGTTCCCGGAAATATCTGTATGTTCCTTATGACTCTGCTTCTGGTTGTGCTGGCCTTTTCATTCCTGTATACGTTTCCTCTTCTGGCAAGATTTCAGAACAGCCAGAAGCAGACTTTAAAGAATTCTATAGCGATCGCAGTTACCAATCCTAAGATCACTCTGGGGCTTCTGGCAATACAGGCAGTATTTATTATCGCATGTATCGCAGTTCCACAGGCAAAGATCTTTATGGCTCTGCTTGGCTTTGCCTTTGATGCATATTGCAATTCTTTATTATTAACACGCCTTTTTTTCTTATATGAAGACGATCAGGAAGCATTCCCTGTGCTGTCCTGAAACGTTCTCCTCCTTCGATAAAGTTGCAGAAAATTGCCCTAACTTTCTGCAATATGGCAGAAGAATTTTCCTTGTTTCTTCTGTTACAAAAAATCTCCCGGATAAGAGAAGCGCTTACTCTTATCCGGGAGATTTTTTATGTCTTTAACAAGTTCATATCTTTTATTTTCAGATCAGCGATTATTTATTTCCCTGTCCATAATATGCATTTGCACCATGTTTTCTGAAGTAGTGCTTATCCTGCAGATCCTGTGGTGCAGGTTTTACCTGTGGATTAATCAGCTCACAGCGGGATGCCATCTTGGCAACTTCCTCAAGAACAACTGCGTTATGTACTGCTTCATGAGCATCCTTGCCCCATGCAAACGGTCCATGGTTTTTGCAAAGTACTGCTGGTACTGCTTCATAATCTTTGTCCTTGAACAGGTCTACGATCAGAAGTCCTGTGTTTTTCTCATATTCTTCAAATTCTTTGCCTTCCAGGCAGCGTGCACATGGAACTTCACCATAAATATAATCTGCATGTGTGGTTCCATAACATGGGATTGCTCTTCCGGCCTGTGCCCAGCTTGTTGCCCATGAAGAATGTGTATGTACAACTCCTCCGATATTCGGGAATGCTTTGTACAGTTCTACATGAGTCGCTGTATCAGAAGATGGATTGTATTTTCCTTCTACCTTATTTCCATTCAGGTCTACAACAACCATATCATCCGGTGTCAGCAGATCATAATCAACTCCACTTGGTTTGATGACAAAAAGTCCTGATTCTCTGTCGATTCCACTTACATTTCCCCATGTAAATGTAACAAGTCCATATTTCGGAAGATCCATATTTGCTTTGTAAACTTCCTCTTTTAATTTCTCCAGCATGATTCGTACCTCTCCTTTTGCTTTTCAGATATTCTTTTACAACAGCTTTCAGATGTTCCGGCTTTTTGTGTATATCCCGCCCGGAAAATCTCTTAATATCTGTATTATAGCACTTGTACGGTACATGTACCAACTTGTATGTTGATTATTTTACTGTTTCTCATACAGAAACTTTTCAGGCAGGCTTACCTTGAAATCTTTTGCAAGTGAACGGAAATTGTCCGGTGTAATAGTCTGAAGTTTATTTGGAGTCATAGAAAGAATCTTCACCAGGATCTCTGCAGATTTTTCTACTGTATGGAGCAGACCAAATGTCAGGTCAAAATCTTCACCTGAGCAGAACATTCCATGATGTGCCCAGATAACAACGTCATATTTCTTCATTAATTCTGCTGTTTTTATGGCAATTTCTCTTCCACCCGGTACCATCCAGCCGACAACACCTACGCCGTCCGGAAATACAACCGGGCACTCTGTAGCAGATTCCCATAACTCTCTTGTAAAGATCTTATCATCCAGTGGAAGAACAAATGTCAGAGCAATTGTATTTGTTGTATGTGCATGATAAATAACACGATGTTTTCCGTTTGTCAGTTTCTTCTTCACTTCATGATTCATCAGATGAGTCGGAAGCTCACTGGTAGGTCTGCCGCCCTCAACCAGGCCCCAGCGGATTCTGTAATTTGTTCCTGTCTCATCCAGTTCAATGATCGCAAGACATACTTCCGGATCCACGATAATATTTCTGAAATATTTACCGCTTCCCGTTACAAGGAAAAACTCTCCTGCTAATCCCGGAACCTCTACCCCGATCGGTGTCCATTCTCCAGGTGCATTCAGACGGGGACGGATCATCTCTACTTCCTCCGGTTTCAGACGATAGCTTAAGTTTCCGCCGTTTCTCTCATGCCATCCCTGAAGATAACCGTCATTTGCCATTTTGATAAATCCCTGTACAAATTTAGATTCCAGAATTTTCATAATATATATACCCCCCGCTTTTTGTGGTTTTATGTTGTTTGTTTTTAACAATATATTGTTTCTTGTTGTTTACGAATGTATTATATATTGTTTCTTGTTGTTTGTAAATAATTCATTCAAAAAATCTCTCACAAAACCACATATCAATTCCGAAATATCTTTGTCAATTCTGTCCTGCTATTCATCCTGTCCAAAAGATTTTTACCGTTATTTTTGCTGAAATTCTATAATTGCGTATGCTTTTCCGTCTGTATTATCAAGCGATACGATTACCTTTCCTGTTTCTGCTTTTACTTTCGGGCAGATTATATCTCCAAGTTTTGCCTGCATCTTATACTCTGCACGCATCTGGTATACTTTGAAATCTTCCGGCAGGAAATCTTCTGCCATACAGATATACTGACAGTTGTTTACATGATGATTAGTATCAAGATGATGCTTCTGCACTGTGAATGGTTCCTGTGAAGTCATGTCATCCGGAAGTTTGATTTTCCTCGGTGCATAATCCATTTCCAGCTTTTCACTGAGTATGTAATTGTCTGTATCTGCAGGTGTCAGTCTCGCCGGAAGCCCTGTACTGATGGCCAGATGTGTCCAGTTGGAGTTCGCCCAGGCAAGCTTCTTCCCATCCATTGTTTCTATAGTGAAATTACGCATACCCATGAATCCTTTGAAATCATAAGGTGCTGTCGTGATCCTGATTTCTGTTCCCATAGCAGGATATTCATCCACTGTCACCTGCCAGGAAGAAAGAACCCACGCTCTGTCTCTTGCCTTCAGTACGTCTCCTCCAAGCCCGACCGACTCCGCATGAAATGTACAGCAATCCTGAAAATAATTCAAAACACCCGGTAATGTCAGTTTGCCGTTTTCACCTGTCTCACTGTATCTGACTCTGCTGTTAAAACTGTAATTCATTTTTTATGTCCTCTTTTCTTATGTCGCTATGATTTTTTAATATAATTCTCTTCTATTATCTGAAAGTCATATAAACGCATTTTTATATCTTTTGTTTTGGAACAAATTCAATCTTAAGACTCATTCCCATTCCTTCTGCCAGACGTTTTAAAAGATTTATAGATGGATTTCTCGTTCCATTTTCCAGTTTACTAATGTCCGCCTGATTAATTCCAGTTCTTTTGGCCAGTTCATTTTGTGTCAGATTCTGAGAAGTCCTTGCATTGACAATAGCTCTGATTACATCCATTTCCGGCTGGATTGCTTCATATTCTTTAACAAATTCCGGGTCCTGCATTTGCTGTTTTTTATACTCTTCAAATGTTTTCATTTTTCTCCATCCTTTCTACAAAATCTTTACGTCTTACTCTTGCTTTCTGGATTTGTTCTATTGGTGTTTTTCTGGTCTTTTTCACAAAACCATTTGTTAATATTATCTTTCTCTCATAAATAAAAAAATATAAAACTCTTGTGATATCGCTTCCAAATTTACATCTTAACTCAAAAATTCCATCCCCCAAAGATTTACTATAAGGTTCCCTTAACATGTTTCCCTTTTCTTCCAGAATTTCAATCATTCCTACTAATTTTGCCCGCATTTTTTTATCAAGAGAATTTAAAAACTTCTCTATGGGACATTCTCCACTTACAGTCTCATAAAAAATTATTTCAAATTTTTTCATACAATACCTCTTTTATTTTATGGTATATATGCCATAATGTCAATGTTGTTTATATGTTGTTTTTCTTTTACAAATTTTCTTACTATACTATAGATTGGGAATTTTTCTGACAGAATTGTCAAGAATATATAAGCGAATCAATCAAGCGAATAAAATCATCCACTTCTCTACTTGCTTGATTCGGTTAAAAATATATTTTACAGTATACACTTTAATGCAAGGGCCTGCAATACCAACCTTTCGACAAAATCTTGAATCAGACAGCATAAGGCATAAAACAGTTTTTTATAAACTGCCCTATGCCTTATCTTTGTTCTACGTTATATCATTTACTTCAATTCTTTGCTGCAAATGTAATCATCGCCTTAAACAGATCCCCATCCAGATATAGCTTAAACTCACCGCCCTGCAGCTCTGTCAGACTCCGCGCAATCGAAAGCCCAAGCCCGTTGCCCTCGGTGGACCGCGCGCTGTCTCCGCGCACAAAGCGCTCCATCAGCTCCTCGGCAGGAATGTTGAG
>OIXU01000566.1_pt1 | contig 12752 bp, 8 predicted proteins | sample 1587921 | NCBI WGS metagenome assembly OIXU01 (sample SAMN03283238) | human gut metagenome | biome: human-associated habitat; material: feces | host: Homo sapiens | place: Peru | collected 2012
CTGATTCTCACCTGCGCCATAAAACTTACAAAGCTGCTTGGTTTCTAATATCACACTCATGTGTTGCCTCCTTTTCATCCTACATCCAAATTGTATCAGGGCAATCTTTCATTTCACTTTCAAAAAACGAGCAGAAGTCTTACAGAATTGTAAGATTTCTGCTCACTTAAAATTTAACCAACATATGGTAATTGAATCACAAACGTGCTTCCTTTTTTCTTTTTGCCGGAGGTTACCGTAATCGTACCTGCGTGTTTTTCGATAATTTCTCTCGATAGAAAAAGTCCGATTCCTGTACCACTCTTTTCCATGACCTCCTTGGAACTTCCTCTGTAAAATCGTTGAAAAATTTTGTGATACTCATTCTGCGGAATACCAATTCCCTGATCCTCAATTTCCATTCTTACAAGATCGTTTCTTTTTTGTAACCGGATAAATATTTTTGAACCACACGGACTGTACTTGACCGCATTATCCAGAACGTTGATCACAGCTTCACCAAGCCACCTTTTATCCTGCATAATCGTGCATGTTTCCAGCTCTTTTTCATAGTCAAAAACGAATTCAATTTCTTTCTCATCCGCTTTAGGATAAGTGCGGTTCACAGCAGATATGACAGTATCCATAAGCGGAAGTTTTTTCTTATTAATCTGAATCAGTCCAGTTTCCATCTTGGATATTTCAAGAAGCGACTGCAATAATGTCTCCAGTCCATCCAGAGCACTCCGACAACGGATACGAAACTCCTCCTGTTCTGTGGCACTTAAGTCATTCTGCATCAGCACACTAAAACATGTATCCAAAGCTGCAACCGGTGTCTTTAACTGGTGAGAAATATCAGAAACCATTTCTTTCGTGTTCTCCTTTTCTGCCCTTGCTTCTTCCTTTATCAACTGAATATGATGTCCGATTGCTTCAAGCTGGTCATTCAATTTTTCCAGTTCTGCATGATTTTCCGTTTTCAGTAAATCATCAAATTTATTTTCACGGAATCTGATCAGAATTTCTTCCAACTGGTCTAAAATTTTCTGATGACACGCATCTTCTTTTTTCTTCCAATAAAGTAAAAAAGTCAAAAGAAGCACGCATATCACAGTGCTTACAGCACCGGTCACCATAACCTGATGCCGGAATTGCGAATAAAATGCATTCCCTTTATTCCCCCAGTATCCATATTGCTCCAATAATCGCCTTCCCTGTTCGTTAGTTTCAATATCCTTATCCTTAAGCAATTCCGAAACAGCATCCAGCCCGGAAAATTCTTCCTTTGCAGCAATCTCTGTCATAAGATTCATTTTATATTTATAATCTTCATAAAACACATACGTGGTAAAGCAATTTAATATTGCAAACAATAATATGACAGGTAATACCAAGGAGAGCACTACTGTAATCTTCTTGCGATATCTCTTTGTCACTGCCTTACCTCCTGATTCCATATATACCCAAGACCTCTGATATTCTTTATATAGACCGGTGCAGCCGGATTGTCTTCGATTTTCTCACGGAGTCTTCTGATATTGACAGCGATTGTATTTTCATCCACAAAATCCCCTTCCAGATCAAACACATTTTCCAATATTTGTGTTTTTGAAAGAATCTGTTTCGGATTCTGAAGAAAAAAAGTCAGCATTTTCAACTCCGTTTTTGTCAGACTGATTTCACGACTCTTTATCAGGACTTTCATTTCTCCTGCGATAAATACGATATCTCCCGAAATCATCTTTCCGGCTTCCGTTTTCTCCTGTCTGCGGCGGAAATGTGCTTCTATTTTCAAAAGAAGTACCGAAAGACTAAACGGCTTTGTAATATAATCATCTGCCCCTGCTTCATATCCCATGACCTGATCCATCTCCTGATCTAGTGCTGTAAGACAAATAATGTATGTATTATAATTGCATCTCATCCACCTTACAAATTCCAGTCCATTCCCATCCGGAAGATTCACATCACAAATGGTAACATCCACATTATTATCACTTGCAATTCTTTTCGCTTTTTTCACTGATTCTGCTGAAAAAACCTCATATCCGGATTTTTTCAGTGAAAATGTAATTCCACGATTTAAATTTTCATCATCTTCAACCACGAGTATACCTGGCATAGCATATGCACCTCTCTTTATTAACTATTCATCTTAAAATGCTTCAATGCCTCCACAATTGCACTCTCTTTATCTTCTGGACACTGCGGTTGCCTGCTATCTTCATTTTTAGGTAAATTATAATTCTTTCCAACCTCAATTCCGCATTTTCTCTTTACCTGTGAGATATACAGATTGGAAACCTTCATGCCGGCATTATGTTCAGACACATACTTCTTTATCTCATCATAAGTTGCCTTAGTCTCTGCCGATGTTATATCCACATCATCAAGTTCAATCGTTACATTTATATAATCATCCGGCTTTTGTTTCAGTTGGGACAAAAGAACTACCGTCTCCACATGCGCCGTTCTCGGGAAGAGGTCGACGGGGGTCGCTTCTTCGACTTCATATCCAAGCTCCTTGAACGCGGCGCAGTCGCGTGCGAGCGTGGCCGGGTCGCAGGAGACGTATACTATCCTGTCGGGAGCCATTTTTGCGGCGGCTCTTACCGTCTGCTCCGAGCAGCCCTTGCGCGGCGGGTCGAGGATTATCACCTCGGGGCGCTTGCCCTCGGCGAGCAGCTTTTCCGCGGCTTCGCCCGCGTCCGCGCAGATAAATCGCGCGTTTTCTATGCCGTTTGCGGCTGCGTTCTTCTTTGCGTCCTCTATCGCCGGCGCGACGGTCTCTATGCCGATGAGCTCCTCCGCCTTGTCTGCCATCGAAAGCCCTATCGTGCCCGCGCCGCAGTAGAGGTCGAGCAGGAGCTTTATTTTTTTGTCTACGGCGTATTCGGCAGCCTTTTTATATAGCTTTTCCGCCTGAGCGCGGTTGACCTGATAGAACGACAGCGGCGATATGCGTACCTTTACTCCGCAGAGTATGTCCGTTATGCAGCCGTCGCCGAGGAGCGGGATGCACTTTTCGCCGAGCACTGCGTTCGTGTCGTCGGGGTTTATGTTTACAAGAATGCTTTTTATAGCTTTTTCATTCTTGAGCGATTCGATGAGCTTGTCGGTGTGCGGCAGGTTTTCCTGTGCGCTTACAAGGCAGAGCATTATCTCGCCCGTCGCGAACGCCTTTCGCAGATATATGTGCCTGACAGCCCCGCTTCTGCTTGTTTCGTCGTAGACGGAAATATTGTATTTCTCTATCCACTCCGCCGTTATACCGAGTATTTTTTCAAACTCGGGCGGCGCGAGGCGGCACGCGCGGCAGTCAACTATCCTGTGCGAGCGGCGGGAGTAGAAGCCGATTTTCAGTTCGCCGTTTTCGCGTCCCACCGGGTACTGCGCCTTGTTGCGGTAGCCGTCGGGGGACTCCGCGCCGATTATCGGCTTTAAATCAACCTCGAGTCCGCCGATGCGGGAGAATGCGTCGCGCACGGCATCCGCCTTGAGCTTTAGCTCCGCGCCATAGCTCATGTGGCGGAACGAACATCCGCCGCAGCCGGGATATGCCGGGCAGTCGTTTTCCGTCCTGTCCGGCGATGGCTTGATTATTTTCGTGCACTTGCCGACGGCGTAGCTCTTCTTCGCCTTGATTATGTGCGCTTCTATTATATCTCCGGGCGCAGTCGCGGGGACGAACACGGCGAGCCCGTTGTATCTGCCGACTCCGCTGCCCGTCAGCGAGACGGAATCTATATGAAGTTCAATGTCGTCATTTTTGTTGAGAAGCAAAATATCACCCCGAAAAATCTTTATTAAAGTATATCAAACGGCGGGCGATTTTGCAATACGGGAGAAAATCCATTGACAGCGGGCGGGCAAAAATATATACTTGACTTGGATAAAATTTCTCCCGAAAGGAACTGATAAAATGATAAGAGTTACCGTCTGGAACGAGGGCGTCCATGAGGTCGAATCGCCCGAGATAGCGGCAGTTTATCCCCACGGAATCCACGGTCAGATAAAGAGCTTCCTCGACACGCAGGAGGATATCGAGGTGCGCACCGCGACCCTCAACGACCCCGACTGCGGTCTGCCGCCCGAAGTGCTCGAAAACACCGATGTGCTCATCTGGTGGGGACACAAGGCGCACGACGAAGTGCCTGACGAGCTTGTTGAGCGCGTTCACGACAGAGTTCTGCGCGGCATGGGCTTCATAGCACTGCACTCCGCGCATTTTTCAAAGCCCTTCAAGCGCCTTATGGGCACATCCTGCGCCCTGCATTGGCGCGACGGCGATTTTGAGCGCCTTTGGACTGTCAACCCCGCGCACCCGATAGCAAAGGGTATCGGTGAATATATTGAGATACCCGTCGAAGAGATGTACGGCGAGCGTTTTGATATCCCCGAGCCGGACGAGCTTGTTTTTATCGGCTGGTTCTCCGGCGGAGATGTGTTCCGCTCGGGCTGCTGCTGGAACAGAGGGCGCGGCAGGGTGTTCTATTTCCAGCCCGGTCACGAGGGCAACCCCACCTACTACATCCCGCAGGTTCAGCAGATTTTAATAAACGCCGTGCGCTGGGCGGCTCCTCATGAAATCATCGACGAGATAGTCTGCCCCCACGCCGAAATCTCGCCCGAACAGGCTAGAAGAGAGCGCGGCGAATAAGTAAAATATTATTTATTGCGAAAAATATTGACTTCCCAAACAGAAACAGTATATAATAGCCTTATGAAAAAAGAAGCTAGGCTGTGCGCTAAGCGTGCAGCATCTATTTGGGGAGAAGACAAGCGACCGCCTGATATCTGTCAGCCGGCCGCTTCCCTTTTTGTTGACTGAAAAAAGAAAAACGGTTATAATTGAGAAAAGCACTGCACCGGGAGGACTGTTTGTGAAAAAAATAATGCTTGTTTTCGGCACACGGCCGGAAGCGATAAAGATGTGCCCGCTCGTCAAGGAGCTAAAGGCACGCAAAGGGCTTGAGACCGTTGTATGCGTCACGGGTCAGCACCGTCAGATGCTTGACAGTGTGCTCAAAACATTCGGCGTCGAGCCTGACTATGACCTGAGTATAATGAAAGACAAGCAGACTCTCTTTGACGTCACTGTCAGCATACTCGAAAAGATAAAGCCCGTGCTCGAAAAGGAGAAGCCGGATACGGTTCTCGTTCACGGGGACACAACCACCACCTTTGCCTCCGCGCTCGCTTGCTACTATCTCGGCATAAAGGTCGGCCATGTTGAAGCGGGACTTCGCACATATGACATCCACTCCCCGTTCCCGGAGGAATTCAACCGCCAGGCGGTCGGCATCGTTTCGGAATACAACTTTGCTCCGACTGCGACGGCACGCGAAAATCTGCTCAGAGAGGGCAAAAAGCCGGAGACGGTTTTTGTTACGGGCAACACCGCAATAGACGCACTGAGAACCACCGTGTGCCCCGACTACTCAAACGAGTGGCTCAAATGGGCCTCGGACGGAAGGCTGATAATGATAACCGCGCACAGGCGCGAGAATTTGGGCGAGCCTATGCACCATATGTTCCGCGCAATAAGGCGTATCGTCGAAGAATATCCGGACATCAGAGCGATATATCCCATTCACATGAATCCCGTTGTGCGCGAAGCGGCAAACGCCGAGCTGGGCGGCTGTGAGCAGATAAAGATAATCGAACCGCTTGATGTTGTCGACTTCCACAACTTCCTTGCGAACAGCTACATGATCCTCACCGACAGCGGCGGAATACAGGAGGAGGCTCCGAGCCTCGGGAAGCCCGTTCTGGTTATGCGCGACACCACAGAAAGACCCGAGGGCATCGCCGCAGGGACGCTCAAGCTTGTCGGCACAGACGAGCGGACAATATACGATAACTTCAAAATTCTGCTCGATGACCGTGCTGAATACGAGAAAATGAGCCGTGCCGCGAACCCTTACGGAGACGGCCACGCCTGCGAGAGAATAGCGGATATTCTCGAATACGGACATACGGACAGATAACGGACAAACTTAAAAGACAGCTGACTTATCAGCTGTCTTTTTGCTTATTTGCGGTGTTCATGAGCATGAGCACTTTTTCGAGCAGGTCGAGCATTTTATCCTGCGGCATGATGCGAACCGCGATATGCGGCTTGCCCGCGGCGCTGACGGTCACTCTGCCGGGGAAGCCCGCGGCTATCGCCGAAATCTCCTGCATATCAAGGTCATCGATATAGAGCAGCAGTCTGTCGCCCTTGCGCCCTATCTCGTAGATGTTGTGCTGAGCGGAATACGCTCTGAGCAGCGAGGTTCTGATAAGACCCAATACCGGGGCGGGCGGCTCGCCGAAGCGGTCGATGAGCTCATCCGTGACATCGTCCGCGTCCGCGCGAGAGGTTATGTCCGCAATGCGGCGGTAAATGCCGAGTCTCTGCGGTACGCTCTCGATATATGTCGGCGGGATGTGCGCGTCTATCGGCAGATCGACAAGGCATTCCTTCTTCGGCTTCTTTGTCTGGTCTCCGCGCTCCTCGCTTATCGCCTGCTCGAGCATCTGAAGATACATCTCGTAGCCTACGGCCTCCATGTGTCCGTGCTGCTGCGCGCCGAGCACGTTGCCCGCTCCGCGCAGCTCAAGGTCGCGCATGGCTATCTTGAAGCCCGAGCCAAACTCCGTGAACTCTCTTATCGCATCGAGCCTGCTCGTGGCTATCTCCGTCAGCTCCCTGCCGGGTCTGAATGTGAGATACGCGCTCGCTCTGCGCGACGAGCGTCCGACGCGCCCGCGTATCTGATGAAGCTGGGCGAGACCCATGCGGTCAGCGTCCTCAATTATAAGGGTGTTGACATTCGGAACATCAACGCCCGTTTCGATTATAGTCGTGCATACCAATATATCTATCTCGCCCTCGAGCAGCTTACGCCAGACCTCGCTCAGCTCGTCCTCGCTCATCTTGCCGTGGGCTATGCCGACTACGGCATCGGGCAGCATATCTTTTATTTTTGCAGCCGTGTGCTCTATGCTCTCAACGCGGTTATGCAGATAATACACCTGCCCGCCGCGCCTAAGCTCCGCGTTCATCGCCTGCGCGAGCATTTCGGGATTGTGCTCGACAACATAGGTCTGCACCGGCGAGCGGTCGTGCGGTGCTTCTTCGAGAATCGACATGTCGCGTATGCCGGAGAGTGCCATGTTGAGTGTTCTCGGTATGGGCGTCGCGGTCAGGGTGAGAACATCGACCTTCGGATAAAGCTCCTTGAGCTTCTCCTTTTGAGCCACGCCGAAGCGCTGCTCCTCGTCTATTATTATCAGCCCGAGGTCACGGAACTGAACATCCTTTGAAATGAGTCTGTGCGTGCCGACGACTATATCTACACTGCCGCGGCGCAGACCGTTCAGAGTGTCCTCTATCTCCTTTTTCGAGCAGAAGCGCGAGAGCATACGCGCCTCCACGGGGAAGCCCTCTATCCTCTTTAGTACCGTCTGATAGTGCTGGTAGGCGAGAATAGTCGTAGGCACGAGTATGGCGCACTGCTTGCCGTCCGCAACGCATTTGAACGCGCCGCGAAGCGCAACCTCCGTCTTGCCGAAGCCGACGTCGCCGCAGAGCAGTCTGTCCATGGGGCAGCTTTTCTCCATGTCGCCCTTCATCTCGTCAATACATCTGAGCTGATCCGAGGTCTCGTCGAACTCGAATCTGCGCTCGAAGTCGCTCTGCATATCCGTGTCGGGCGAAAAGGCGTGACCTTCTATCTTGAGTCTGCGCGAATATAGCTCGGTGAGCTCCTTTGCCATATCCTTGACCGCGCTGCGCACGCGCGAACGGGTCTTTTGCCAGTCCTTGCCGCCGAGCTTGTTGAGGCGGACGGGCTTGTCGTCGCCGGACGGACCGATGTATTTCGAGACCTGGTCGAGCTGAGTGACCGGGACATAGAGAATGTCGCCCTTGTCGTAGCGAATTTTGATATAGTCTTTTATCGTGCCGCTCGCTTCGAGCTTGTTTATGCCCTCGAATATGCCGATACCGTGCGCGACATGAACGACATAGTCGCCGCGGTGAAGCTCGTCAAGGCTGTGGAACGCGTTTGAGCTTTTGCGGACGTTTCTCTTCGGCTGAGCGACCGCCGCTCTGCCGGAGTGGGTGAATACTGTTATTTTTGCCAGCGGATATTCAAATCCCGCCGAGAGACAGCCGGGCACAACGGTAAGCGTGCCGGGAGCCAGTTCGTTCGGCAGTTCGTCCATGTAGAGCGCGCTGTAGCTGTCGTCTATAAGATCGCCGCGCAGTGCGTCGGCTGCCTTGCGCGTGCCCGCGAAGATAACGCAGGTGCGTTTATTTCTGTCCGTCAGCGCGTCGAGGTCGTCCTTGAGAACGGAAAACGAGCCGTTCCACGCTGTTATCTGCCTTGCGTTGACGCCGATGAGCTCCTTTACGGGCGTGTCGAATCCGCCGCGCGGCAGATTGTCCATGTATATGGCGCCCATCTGCTCATAGTTGTTCAGCAGGTCTGAGAGATGCAGAGAAAATCTGTCGAGTCCGGGGCAGAGCTCGCCCTCCTCGAACATCGCCTTCATGGCCTCGCGCATGAGCCCGATGGCGGCGTTGAACCGCTCCTTGACGGAAAAGCTCTCGCTCACGCAGAGGATATAGCCCTTTGCGTAGTCGAATATCGAGGCCACGTCATAGAGAAGCGGCATATATTTATCGGTCGATTGCAGGCGCAGACCGCCTCTTATTCGCTCGATGTCCTTATCGACGCACTCGCGGGCCTTGACCGCGCCCTTGCCGCGTATCTCCGAGCGGAAGCGCTCGAGCAGCTCGATAAATTCTTCCGTGTCGGGCGGGAGTATCTCATTCGAGGGAGTTATTTTTATCTTTTCGATGTTGTCGGTACGGCGCTGAGTTTCGATATCGAAATACGCCATGCTGTCTATCTCGTCGCCCCAGAGCTCAAGGCGGCAGGGATATTCCTCGCCGGGCGTGAAGAAATCGAGCACGCCGCCGCGTACCGCGTACTGACCCGCTCCGTCGACCTGCGCCGAACGGGAGTAGCCCGCGCGCAGCAGCGCCTTTACTATAGACTCAAGCGGCATCTCGTCGCCTACTTTAAGCTCGAGCGTGCGGTTTTTGAGCTCCTCGGGCGGGAGAGTCAGCTGCGACGCAGCCTCCGCCGAGCAGACCACCGCCTGCACCTCGCCGCGCAGCATCTTGTCGAGCACGCCGAGTCTCCTGTGCTCGTATTCGCGCGACTGACTCTCTGTTGAGCGGAAAACAAAATCCCTTGCGGGATAGAGCAGGGCGCGGCAGCCGAGGGTTTTCATATCGAGCGCCAGACGCGAAGCCTGCGCCTCGTCCGCCGTTATCACAAGCACGGGTCTGCCGCAGTCCGCATTCAAGGCGGCGGCAAAATGTGCCTTATGGATATGGGAAAGACCCGTCATGCCGACGGGCAGACGGGTGTTTCGGACGCAATCGAGCAGCGCGCCGTATTCTTCGATTTTTTTTGCCGATGCGATAAGACCGTTCATAATACCTCTCTATACCCCTATGATGAAGTATATTTGATTTGCCTAAAATCTAATTATACTATGCGCGGCCGAAAAATTCAATGACAAGAGTGACAAATTCGCAGGCTTTTTTACTGCCCCACTCCCGCCGTTTTGCAGTTTTCGAGATGCTCCCGGTAGGTTTTGGCGAAATAGTAGTTGCCGTCGTTATCCGTGACAAAGAAATAGTATTCAGTATCTGCGGGATTCAGTGCGGCGTTTATCGCCTCGATGCCGGGATTCGTAATCGGACCTGCGGGAAGCCCCTTTCGGTCATAGGTGTTATAAAACTCATCGTATTTGTCCGCCTGCTCCTCACCTATATAGGGCTTGACGCTGCGCTTTAAATAGAATATCGTCGCGTCGCACTGCAGGCGCGGATAGCTCGGGGAATTGAGCCTGTTGTGAAGCACGGACGAGACATTTGCCATGACGGACGGCACGGACGCCTCCTGCTGGATTATCGAGGCGAGCGTAATAACCTCGTCCATGGACATCCCGAGCTCTTCGGCCTTCTTGTACATCTCGTCGGTGAGCTTCGACTCCGTATTCGAGAGAAAACGGCCGAGAGCCTTTTCCGCGCCCTCGCCGACATAGAAATCATATGTATCGGGATAGATATAGCCCTCGAGCAGGAACGGGCGCTCCTGCGGATTCTTTATCGACTGCACAAATTTATTCTCACGCGAAGCGTCGTTGACCGCCGCGATAAACTCGTCCTTCGTGCAAATGCCGCCCTCTTCGAGCTTCTGCGCCGCCTGAATTGCCGTAGTTCCCTCGGGGAAAGTCAGTCTCACCGTCTCCGGCGCGGGTGCGGGCTTGAGGCGGTCTATGAGCGAGCACGAGCAGAGGCTCAGCGCGAGCGCAAAAATCAGCATAGCGGCGATATATTTTTTGAAAAGCTTCATGATATTGACCTCCGTTTTTCGGCTGAACGACCGGATAAGATGATTTTATCAAAAATAACGAGCAAATTCAACTTTCTTCTTCGCGGAATATCGGCGCGCCCGTGCGGAAAGCTAAAAAAGCAAACGCAGAGAAAGGAGAAATTTATGGACAAACCGAAAAAGCAGAAGAAAAAAATAATAGAAATGCCGCCCTATAACGACCCGATGAACAAGGAGGGCGAAATCCCGACCGACGTGCTCGGCAGCTACTCGGGCACGCCATTGGACGGCTCACAGCCCGTGCAGGACGCGGACGACCTGTAAAATAAAAAAAGTCCCCGAAAAAAAGTTAAAGCCGAATGTGTGCAGCATTCGGCTTTAGCTTTGGGGAAAGAGAAAATAAAAATGAAAAAAGAAGTTGACAATTATTAAAACCAGATAAGTAGTTGTCTCTTCGGTACCTCTTGGGTACACATATAGAATAATTACGCCGTGTTGCATCAAGTATACATAAATATGAACAAATTGTAAACAATACTTGTTTTTTCAATCGTGTCTGACATTTTTAGGCATTTTTATTGAAAATTCTCGCCGGGGAGTTCGTTTTTTCTGAGGGCGTTCGAGCGGTAATTGCGAGTATTCGGTTGTATTATTTACATTTTCGGTATAAAATAACATTTGGTATATTTTTATATATCCGGCAGTATATGCTGCACAAGCAAACGAAAGGTTTGATACAATGGATTATTCACTGACAAAGAAGGCCGCCGAGGAGCAGATCACCGCAAAGCTCTCTCACTTTTTCGGCGTAACTCCCGAGGAGGCCAACTACGAGCAGTTTTACAAGGCTATCGCGATGATAACCCGCGATATGCTCAGACAGGGCAGGCATGAGTTTGAACAGCGCTGCGAAGAGAGCGGCTCGAAGCGCGTGTACTATATGTGCATGGAGTTCCTCATGGGACGCTCGCTCAAGAACACGCTCTATAACCTCAATCTCATCCCCGTCATGGAGGAGGCACTCAAAGACTTCGGCATAAAGCTCGACAAGCTCTATGACTGCGAGCCGGACGCGGGTCTCGGCAACGGCGGTCTCGGCCGTCTCGCGGCGTGCTATCTCGACGCTTTGGCAACCGACGGCTATCTCGGCATGGGCTACTCCATTCTCTACGAATACGGTATCTTCAAACAGAAGCTCGTTGACGGCTGGCAGACCGAGATGCCCGATTTCTGGCTCCCCGGCGGCGAGGTATGGCTCGTTGCGCGCGAGGAGAAGAGCGTTGACGTCAGCTTCGAGGGCAATGTCGTCGACCGCTGGGAGGATGGCTATCACAGCGTCGATATAGAGAACGCGAAGAAGGTTCACGCCGTTCCCTACGATATGATGGTCGCCGGCAAGGACGGCAAGGGCGTCAGCGTCCTGCGTCTCTGGAGCGCAAAGAGCTCGGAAATAGACATGAACTCCTTCAATCAGGGCGATTACCTGCGCGCCATGGAGCAAAACGCCATGGCAGAGGTCATAAGCAAGGTGCTCTATCCCGCGGACAATCATCCCGAGGGCAAGAGCCTGCGTCTGCGCCAGCAGTATTTCTTCTCTGCTGCGTCCATCGCCGACATCCTGCAGAACCACCTGAACCAGTACGGCACGCTGGACAATCTGGCTGACAAGGTTGCCATCCAGCTGAACGACACCCACCCGACCGTTGCCATCCCCGAGATGATGCGCATCCTGCTGGACGAGTGCAGCTATGAGTGGGACGCCGCCTTCGACATCTGCCGCAAGGTGTTCGCCTACACCAACCACACCGTCATGAGCGAGGCGCTGGAGAAGTGGCCGGAGAACATGATGCGCGAGACCCTGCCGCGCATTTACTCCATCATGCAGGAGCTGAACCGCCGCCTGTGCCAGAAGCTCTTCGACGCGTTCCCCGGTCAGTGGGACCGCATCGGCCACATGGCGATTCTGGCTTACGATCAGGCGCACATGGCGAACATGTGCGTGGCGTATTCCCACGCGGTCAACGGCGTTTCCCAGCTGCACGGTGATATCCTCAAGCACACGACGTTTGCGGATTACTACTCCATCATGCCGGAGAAGTTCTACGCGATTACCAACGGCATCACGCCGCGCCGCTGGCTGGGCCTCAGCAACCCGGAGCTTTGCGGCCTGATCGAAAGCCGGATCGGCGAAGGCTTCCTGACCGATCTCGACCGTCTGGCGCAGCTCAAGCCCATGATCGACGATATGACCGTCAAGCAGTTCAACGCCATCAAGCTGGAAAAGAAGCGCCAGCTCTGCCGCGTGATCGAGGAGCACGAGGGCGTTGCGCTCGATCCGTCGTTTATTTTCGACGTACAGGTCAAGCG
>OIXU01000567.1_pt1 | contig 12730 bp, 10 predicted proteins | sample 1587921 | NCBI WGS metagenome assembly OIXU01 (sample SAMN03283238) | human gut metagenome | biome: human-associated habitat; material: feces | host: Homo sapiens | place: Peru | collected 2012
ACACCACGCTTCTCGGCAATAGAGTTGAGAGTTTCGCCGTACTTAACCTTGTGGTAAAGCTTCTCGCCACTTGCGCTGGCTTCGTATCTGCCCACAGAGCCTCCGTTGACTTGCTCGCGTGTGTAGCCACCGTTGCCCACTTTTCCACGAACCGAGTTGGCTGCAATGCCCTCGTGCTCGTATGTATCGCGGTTGAAGTCATAGTAGTCGCCCACTACGTCCTGGTTACGGAAGTCGAACATCAAGGCAGGGTTCAGGGCTACGCCGCAAAGACGAGTCTCAAAGTGGAGGTGCGAACCTGTGCTTCGGCCGGTATTTCCACCGAGTCCTATCACTTCGCCGGCTCTTACGTCCTGATTCTCTTCTACGAGCTGTGCAGAAAGGTGACCGTAGATAGTCTCCAGTCCATTGTTGTGACGAATAACGATGTATTTGCCATATCCGCCTCTCTCATATCTTACGATACGTACTTTTCCTGAGAAGGCAGCACGTATGGTGTCGCCGATATATACTTTGATGTCCATACCCTTGTGGCTACGACCAAATTGCGCACGATAACCGAAGTTGCTGGTTACCACGCGGCTCTGGGTAGGCATACAGAAATGACGAAGGTCTATACGGAAATGCTCAGGCAGCGATGTGGCTTTGTGAGCGTATTTATTGGAGAAATCTTCATAGAGCTCGCTGGCTGGGTTCTCGCGCTCTTCCATCTGGCGATAATGAGAGATGGCTAAAGTGTCGAGCGACTTCATTCGATGATCTACCGGTGCCTGACGTGCCAGAAGGTCTTGAGCCTGAGTGGGCACGGCAGCGAGGGACAATAATACTCCTACAAAGATTTTACTTATCTTGCTTTTTAAACTCATAATTCTAAATTAATACTCTTTTAGGTTGGTCGTTTAGCATACAGAACAATAAGAATTCTGTACGGAAAATCGCAATGCAAAGTGCTCTAAGATGCGATTTTGTTACATAGACGTTGCAAATATAACAAAAATAATTCAAATAACCTAATGGATTAACATAAATTATTCGGTCTTTAACATGCTCGTTTTCACTCGGATAGCTTTCGAATGCAGTTTATATATAGGCGAATTGGCATAATTATTGCATGAAAAGGCAAAAGCAGAATTTAACATTTTTTCTGTTTCTCGTTTTTCCTTTTTTTTACTCTTGTTGGATATCTCTGTTCTTTTGTAATTTATCCATTTTTCAGATATCTGAGCAGAGCTACGGCAGGTGAATGTCCCATGAAGATGTACTTCTTTACCTCCGGACTTGTGAAGTGGTTGCACTGTGTATAGGCTTTATAGAGTTCATCGAGATTGATGGTAAATTCCTTGCCCGAGCTTTCTCTTATGCCGATGATCATCTTGGCGGTGACGTGCAGTCGGATGTATCTGATGCCTGTTACGCTTTCTATCTCTTTGATGCCTATGAGCTTTTCTCTCATTTCCTCCTTGGTCAGGTCGGGCCGTGGCTCTGGCTCGCGAACCAGTGGTTTGCGACCACGCTTCTTGGGTGTGGAGACAGGCACAGTGGCTGGTGTGGTGGGCATGTCGGGGAAGAGGTTTCCTTCAGATGTTTGTTCTTTTATTGCCATTTTTGCTTCTGTTTTACTTGATGTTGATAGCCTGTGTTGTCTGGTTGAGGGGGCTGCCGCTAACTGATGGCAGCCCAGTTGATGTTGGTTTTCTTCAGCTCTCTGAGCCTCGACCATAGTGGTGCGTACTGGGGAAGACTGCATTGCGGATCGGCCTCGATAACAGCTTGCGCCTCTTGTCTTGCCAGTTGCACAAGTTGACCATCGCGTGCTATGTTGGCTATCTTCAGGTCGAAGGCTATTCCGCTTTGCTGCGTTCCCTCCAGGTCGCCAGGCCCTCGAAGCTTCAGGTCGGCTTCAGCTATTCGGAATCCATCATTGGTGTCGCACATGATGTCTATTCGCTTTCTTGTATCCTCGCTCAACTTGTAGTTGGTTACCAGGATGCAGTAGCTTTGGTCGCTTCCTCGTCCTACTCGTCCTCTGAGCTGGTGTAGCTGAGAGAGTCCGAATCGCTGCGCATCCAAAATCACCATGACCGAGGCGTTGGGCACATTGACGCCTACCTCGATGACGGTTGTGGCAACGAGTATCTGGGTTTCGCCCTTCACAAACTTCTCCATCTCAGTTTCCTTCTCTGCAGGTTTCATCTTGCCGTGCACTTTGCTGAGGTTGTAGTCGGGGAAGGCTTCCTTGAGAGTCTCGAAGCCTTCTTCCAGATTTTTCAGATCGCTCTTCTCACTCTCTTTGATGAGCGGGAATACGATGTAGACCTGTCGCCCCATGTTGATTTGGCGTCTGATGCTCTGATAGAGAGAGGTCAGTTGGGTGTCGAACTTATGCAGCGTCTGTATGGGTTTTCTGCCAGGCGGCAGTTCGTCGATGACACTTACATCCAGGTCGCCGTATATAGTCATGGCAAGGGTGCGTGGTATAGGGGTTGCCGTCATGACCAATACATGCGGCGGATTCAGGCTCTTGCTCCATAGCTTGGCTCTTTGTGCCACACCGAAGCGATGCTGTTCGTCGATGACAGCCAGTCCTAAGTGTGCAAACTGCACGGTTTCTTCTATGATGGCATGAGTTCCCACCAATATCTGCACCTCTCCGCAAGCCAATGCGTCGAGTATGGCCTGTCGCTTTTTGCCTTTTACGATGCCCGTCAGCAGTTCCACCCTGATGTCCATCCCCTTCAGAAACTCCCTGATGGTTTGCAGATGCTGTTCAGCCAAGATTTCGGTAGGAGCCATCATGCAGGCCTGGAATCCATTGTCGAGTGCTATGAGCATGGTCATCAGTGCCACGAGTGTCTTGCCTGATCCTACATCTCCCTGCAGAAGTCTGTTCATCTGTTTGCCGCTGCACATGTCGGCGCGTATCTCATGCATCACCCGCTTTTGTGCTCCGGTAAGACTGAAAGGCAGGTTGTTCGCATAGAAACTGTTAAATATCTCTCCCACACGGTTGAACACGTATCCCCGGTATTTGCGTCGTTGGTCGCTCGCGTACCTTAATATATTCAGTTGCACGTAGAACAGCTCCTCAAACTTCAGCCGCACCTGTGCCTTCTGCAGTTCCTGATGAGAGTGTGGATAATGTATGTTGCGGAAGGCCTCGTCGCGTGAGACAAGGTGCAGGCGATGGGTGATAAAGTCGGGCAAGGTTTCTGGCAGGGCAGGAAGTTTCTCTATCAGCGCCTTGGCTATTTTCTCTATGGCGCGCGATGTAAGCCCCATCTTTTTCATCTTCTCGGTGGTGCCATAGTAGGGTTGCATGCCCATGTCGGAGAGTTGCAGCGACTGTGCGTCGTCGATATCGGGGTGAGCAAACTGGAAACGTCCGCCATAAAGCGTTGGCTTGCCGAAAACAATGTATTCGGTATCGGTCTTGTAAGTCTTGTAGATGTATTGTGCGCCGCGAAACCAAACTAAGTCAGCTACTCCGAATCCGTCGGAGAAGTGGGCTACTACCCGTTTGTTGCGTTTCCCCATGTCGAATTCCTCGAAACTGAGGATCCTTCCCTTTATCTGTACAAAGGGCATTTCCGGTGTCAGCTCGCTGATGTGGAACACCTTGGTGCGGTCTACATATTTATAAGGATAGTATTCCAGCAAGTCACCATACGAGCAGATGCCGAGCTCCTTGCTCAGAATCTCTTTCTTCTTAGGTCCTACGCCAGGCAGGTACATGATGTCTTGGTCTAAAATACTACTCATTTTTTTAGTGAAGAGTGAAGAATGAAGAGTGAAGAATTCCCTTGTTCTTATTCTGCTAATAGGGCTTCTGCCACCTTGATGTCGAAGGGGGTTGTAATCTTGATATTCTCGCGGTTGCCTTCCACCATAGCCACTTGGCATCCTAAGCTTTCCACCACCGAGGCATCGTCGGTAAACTGGGCCTTGTAACCCTGATTGAAGGCTTGCTTGGCAAGAGCAATGTCGAAAGTCTGAGGAGTCTGTACCACACGATAGTCGTCGCGCATCACGTTTTTGCCTCCTCCACGCTGGTCTATATAGCGCAGTGTGTCGGTCACAGCATATACGGGTATGGCGGCATATTCCTCGCGGGCGGTCTCGTAGCATTCGTCTATGACTGAGGTTGATACGAATGGGCGCACACCGTCGTGTATTCCCACCACTCCGTCTGCGTCATCGGGAATAAGCGCCAGTCCGTTCTTTGATGACTGGAAGCGGGTGTCGCCACCATTGGCTATCTGGTGCTTGATGTCGAAATGATGCTCCTCGCAAAGCTGGTGCCAGTATTCCTGCTGGTTCTCGGGCAACACAAGGATGATGTTGATGTCGGGGTTGTATTCGTAGAAGCGCTCTATAGTGCGCATCAGTATGGGCTTGCCGGCTACAGGCAGAAACTGCTTGGGCGTCTCTGTTCCCATGCGCAGTCCTTTGCCTCCGGCAACAATGATTACGTAATCCATAATTTAAGTGAAGAGTTAAGAATTATTTGTTGCTCATCAGGTGTGTGTACCTCATGCCTTTCTGCAGTTCAGCCACAGCCTCGTCGCCTACGTAGTAGCTCAATATCTTGTAGGCATAGGGCAGGGTAGCTGCCGGACCTTCACCTGTTATCACGTTGCCGTCCTCCTCATACAGATGGCCAGTATACTCGGTGTCGGCAGCAAAGTATTGTTCAAAACCAGGGTAGCAGGTAGCCTTCTTGCCGTTGAGGATGCCCGTGCTTGCCAATACCATAGGGGCAGCACAGATGGCACCTATGCGCTTGCCGGCCTTGTGATGAGCGATGAGCGCCTGTCGCACGCCCTCGTGCTCGTTGAGATGAGTGCTGCCTGGCATTCCTCCTGGAAGAAGGAGCATGTCGGCATCGCCGAAGTCCTTCACGTCCTCAAAGCGCAGGTCGGCTTTCAGTGTTACGCCATGAGAAGTTTCTACCCATTCGCTGCCCGTAATGCTTACGGTCTTGATGTCTACACCACCTCTGCGAAGTATGTCTACCGGAGCCAAACCTTCGATTTCCTCGAAGCCATTGGCAAGAAATTCGTATACCTTTGCCATAATTTTATGTTCTTTTTGTCTGATTATTCGATTTATATTATTACCTTTGCAAAAGTAAGAATAATAATTGAAACAGCAAAATAAATGACACGACAACCATTGAAATTTGCGATATTTGGCAATGAGTACCAGGCCAGGAAGTCTACTTCGATAGAGAAAATCCTGGACTATTTAGCGCAGAAAGGCGCCGAAATCTATGTGGAGAATGCCTATTACGAGTTTCTCACCCGCAGTCAGCACATCGATGTGAAGGCGGCAGGAGTGTTCGAGGATTATAACTTCGATGTGGATTATGTCATCTCCATGGGAGGCGACGGCACCTTCCTCAAGGCTGCCAGCAGAGTGGGAGCCAAGGGAACACCCATCATCGGTGTCAATATGGGACGACTGGGCTTCCTGGCTGATGTGTTGCCTGGCGAGGTGGAGGCAGCCTTGGACAGCTTGTATGCCGGTGAGTGCCAGATAGAGGAACATGTCGTCATTCAGGTAGAGGCAGAGGGAGGTGTCTTGGCAGGCAATCCTTTTGCCCTTAACGATATTGCCGTGCTGAAGCGTGACGATGCGTCCATGATTTCTATTCGCACGCAGGTGGATGGAGAGTTTCTGGTTAACTACCAGGCTGACGGACTGATCGTGACCACTTCTACGGGCTCTACAGCCTACAACCTGTCGAATGGCGGACCTATCATTATTCCCCAGAGCAGCAGCCTGTGTCTCACGCCCGTTGCTCCTCATAGTTTAAATATTCGTCCCGTCGTCATTAATGATACGGCAGAGATAACACTCGATGTGGAAAGCCGTAGCCACAACTACCTTGTTGCCATCGACGGACGCAGTGAGCGAATGACTGAAGGCACACGTCTCGTTATCCGCAAGGCTGCCCATACCATTAAAATAGTAAAACAGCGCAACCAGCGATACTTCTCCACTCTGAGAGAGAAGTTGATGTGGGGTGCCGATCAGAGAGGAAGATGAATTTAAGTGAAGAGTGAAGAACGAAGCGTGAAGAATTCAAATGAAGAGATGGATGAAGATAATCAAGGTTCCCAAGTTCAAGTATGATGCCAAGACCCTGCTCAAGTGGCTTTGGCATTCTTGGCGTGGCAACCGTCTGCAGGCTACGCTCAATGCTGTTGTCGGCTTGCTGTCTGTTGCTGTCAGCTTAGGACAGGTGTGGGCGGTGAAGCATGCCATCGATGTGGCTTCGCATGCCGTGCAGGGCAATATCTATTGGGCTGTGGCATTGATGGGTGGACTGATATTATGCGATTTCGCACTCAACATCTCTGGCATCTGGATAAGAAACCTCCTGGGCATCAAGGCGCAGAACCGTATGCAGCAACGTATGCTCGACCGCATCCTTCGCTCGGAGTGGCAGGGCAGGGAGCGCCTTCATTCGGGTGATGTGCTCAACAGGCTTGAGGGGGATGTGTCGCAAGTGGTAGGCTTCCTTACCGAGACTATTCCAAGTACCTTGAGCGTCCTGGCGCTTTTCCTCAGCGCCTTCTTCTATCTCTTCTCCATGGATAAGCTCTTGTCGGTAGTCATCGTCGTTATGATTCCCATCTTCCTGGCTTTCAGCAAGGTGTATATGGGCAAGATGCGATTCCTGACCCGTCAGGTGCGCGATACCGACAGTAAGGTTCAGAGTGTGCTGCAGGAAACCATCCAGCACCGCATGCTTATCAAGACCTTGGAGAGTAACAGCGTCATGGTGGAACGGTTGGAGAACACCCAGTGCGAGCTTCGCTCCAAAGTGGTGCGTAAGACCATATTCAGCGTGTTCAGCAACTTGGTTCTTAATTTTGGCTTTGCCTTGGGCTATCTGGTGGCATTCCTTTGGGCTGCCGTGCGCATGAGTGCAGGCTCGCTTACCTTTGGCGGCATGACTGCCTTTCTGCAGCTTGTCAACAAAATACAGGGTCCGGCACGCAACCTTGCCAAGCTGGTTCCTGCCTTTGTGGGGGTGTTTACTGCTGCCGAACGACTCATGGAGTTAGAGGAAAATCCATTGGAGGAACAGGGTGAGCCAATAGAGATAGACTCGCCTTGCGGCATTCGCCTTGAGGGAGTGAGTTATGCCTACAAGGAAGAGCAGTCTGAGGACGACTCAGCTTCCGATGCCCGTAATGTCATTCATCAGCTCGATTTCGATTTCACACCAGGCAGCTGTACTGCTATCTTGGGTGAGACAGGTGCCGGCAAGACAACTCTTGTTCGCCTTATCCTGGCTCTGCTTCGTCCGCAGCAAGGTCAGCTCTCTATATATAATAAGGTGAAGAGTCAGACGCTCACTCCGCTTCATCGATGCAACTTTGTTTATGTGCCTCAGGGCAACACGCTGATGAGCGGAACTATCCGCGACAATCTGCGGTTGGGTAAGCTCGATGCTACTGATGAGGAGATGGTGGAGGCTCTGCATAAGAGTTGCGCCGACTTTGTAATGGAGTTGCCTGCAGGCTTGGATACTCTTTGCAGCGAACAGGGAGGTGGACTGAGTGAAGGACAGGCACAGCGTATTGCCATAGCCCGCAGTCTGTTGCGCAATCGCAGCATCATGCTTTTTGATGAGGCTACGAGTGCCCTTGACCCAGAAACCGAGCGCCAGCTGTTGCAGAACATCCTGTCTTCTCACGACAAGACCATCATCTTCATTACCCATCGTCCTGCTGTGGTCGACTATTGCGACCAGGTGCTCAGAATAGAGCGCACCAACAACAGTTGAATATTTCCTCTTCAAGAGTGAGGGTGACATAACCGAATTTCTTCTATGCTCAGTCCTGTGGCTTGGGAAATAATTTCCAAAGGAATGTTCTGTGAAAGCAGGTTGCGGGCTATTGCTTTTTTCTCTTCAGATCTTCCCTCAGCTCTTCCCTCAGCTCTTCCCTCAGCTCTTCCTTCAGCTCTTCCTTCAGCTCTTCCCTCAGCTCTTCCCTCAGCTCTTCCTTCAGCTCTTCCTTCAGCCAATCCTTCTAATTTAGCATTGCCGAGTACGTCATTCTGAATCATGATGGCATTGATATGCTCGTCGTATGCGTGACGTTCTGCATCCGACATCTCGTAGTATTTTAGCTTCTCGCGAGCCTCTTGCAGACCTGGAGCTTTAGTGTCTGGAGAGATAACGCCATTCTTCAGATAGTTTACCCATTCTTCCAATGGTGATTTTGCCACTTTATTGAACTCGTTGACACGCACAAGGATATAGGTAGGGAAAATCTCAGAAGGTGATTTCCTTACGATATTGTTCTTTTCCTTGGCACTTATCACGAGCTGGTCTTTCGTGTGCAGACCTGTAAAATTGTTCTGTCCGATATAGATGTAGTCAGAACCTTTTCCGAGATCGAAGTACAAGATGCTGATAGAATATACCTTTTTCACCTCCTTATAGCTGTTGCCGAGGTTGATATGCTCAGTAATAGCTTTTGCTACTCCATAAAGAACTCGCTCTAAGTAGTACAGCTCACTTGTGTTTTGTATTTCCACAATGATAATTTCTCCCTTGCTGTTTCTGGCTTTTATATCAACGCGGTTGAACTTATCATCTTCTTTCTGCTGATTACTTTCACTTTCCAGTATTTCTATGATTTTTACTTCTTCATTCAGAAATACAGTAAGGAATCCTTCCAAAACGTCAAAATTAGCTTTCTGACGGAGTAATCTTTTGATTGCCCAGTCGAAACGGATGTATCTATCTCTCAGTTCTGCCATAATAAAACCTCCTTTTTGTTTAAATGATAATTGCCGAGTGCAGGATATCTTATGCAAAGATACATTTTTTCTCTTTTGCTTCCAAATGTTTTACCGAAAAAATGATATTTCTTCTTTCTCGGCTATTTTACTCTATACGAAAAACTGGCGACCCTCGCATAACGTGAGCCGCCAGTTGAATAGATGAATTATATGTTAGGTTTTTTATTTACTTGATAACTACCTTTTTGCCATGGTGGATATAGATGCCAGCCTGGTTGGGCTTCTGGTTCATCTTCATACCGCTGAGAGTGTACCAAGCACGGTCGGTGTAGCTGCCTGCGTTCTCTGTTATAGGCAAGTCGATACCTGTATCTATGTCTTTTGTGACATCCGTAACGATATACTGACCTTTACTATTCTTGTTAGGACCCACTTTGACAAAAATAGTTGAGTTGACTCCAGTAAAGTCTTGTGACTGAGTTTTCGCAGCCGTTCCTGCAGCATCAGGCTCGCAGAATACAAAGTTTATCAATCCGCCTTTCTGGGTGATGGTAAATTCCTTATAGTACCAATTCATGTTGTCGATTGTCTTGGTCTGTGTGATGTTTACGCCAGGCCACTTTGTACCCTCTGTAAAGTCTGTCATGCTGCTCCAGATGTGGAAGTTTACCTTTTTCCAGTTGGTGTTATCCGTATTGACATATACGGTAATGTTGTAAGGCTCGAAAGACTTGATGCTATAGTTGTAAGTGCGGATACCGCTTACAGTACCATTGATGAGTAGACCCACCTTCAGTGTGCAAGAACTGTTGATGTTGATAGATTCACCGCTTGCTACCTGTGTGCTGTTAGCTTTAGGGTCGCTGCCATTGGTGGTGTAAACCAACTTAGCTGCGCTGTTCTTGCTTACTGCAGTGAGAGTCACTTTGAAGCCCTCTTCATATTCGCCTGAAGCCTTGTCTGCCCATGCTGTCTCTGCGTTGCTTGACAGATAGTACATGTAGTTTTTGCCAGAAAGGATGCGGGTGTATTCTGTCTTTGCGGGTGCTGTCATCATGCTTGGAATACCTACAACAACCAACAATTTGCGACCATCAGCACCATTTACTGCATTAGCAAAATACTGTGCGTTGCTGGCATAATTGCTATACGAACTTGTGTTGGTGATGCCTACTAATTTGCGGGCTTCTATCATGCTCTTCAGCTCATGCTCGTATGTTCTCCAGTGAGGCTGGAAGATACAAGGCGTACCAGGCATGGCAATAAGGAATGCGTTGGCAGCAGGAATATATGCTGTAGGGATAGGGTCTGGATTGTTGCTCTTGTCTTCACGTACCTGGATATCGTGGTTTTCTACGAAGGTAACAGCATACTGACGATAGGAAGGGTCAGACATCAGGCTGGCGTCATTCAACTTTCTCCAGTCGTTGTATTTGATTGCATTGGTCATGTTGTAGTGGAATGGGAAGTCGAAGGCACCGCTCTTCTTGCCTGTATCGTTGATCCAGTTCTTGATATTGCCTACACCATCCCAATACTCGCCTACGGAGTACTGAATACCTGTTGCTGTGTTGTAGTCGCCCACATGGCTTGCCGCAAAGCCTTTCACCATGTCATAGCGGAAACCTTCGTAACCCAAGTCATTTTTCAAGAAATTCAAGTAAGCCTTTACCACTTTCTGCACGTTTGCGCTCTTGTGGTCCAGGTCACGGCAATCTCCGAAGTCATCGCCCTCATCGTTGTTGCTGCTGAGGCTAACCCTTTCTTTTTGGGCTTGGGCTAAGGTCTTACCACCATCATCGTTTTTGCAGATGTCGGTAGGCAGCATCTGGTAGGTCACACCCTGGTATGTTTCAGCAGGGAAAGTGAACCAACCCTCTGTATTGCGGTGGTTGACAACCACGTCGGCAATGGTTCCGATACCGTTAGCCTTGAATGTCTTGATCATAGAACGCAACTCGTCTTCTGTTCCGAAACTGGAGTTGTGATTGAAATAGTAATAAGGCTTATAACCCATTACCTGTACGGTCTCTGCGCATTTACCACTCTGAGGAACCCATACGAGGTCGATGAATCCCTTCATTTCAGGAGCTTGAGCTTCAAGAGTCTTCCATTGTGCATAGTCGTATGCATTCCAAGAGAAGCCCTGCAGCATGACGCCACTATAGTTAGCAGGCCAACCTTGTGCAAACATATTGATGCTTGCCAGTAAAGCGATAAGTGTAAGGTATATCTTCTTCATAATTATCATTTTTTGATTGCTATTTTTATGTTTAATTGTAAGTTGTATTCTTTTTCGTTGGCAAAGTTACGATTTATTTCATTAGCTTGTTCAAAAATTGATGCAAATCAAGCATTTTTCTTGTGCAAACGTTTGCATTTACTAATAAAGTTGTTTCTTTAGGTACGTCTTTAGGTACTTTAACTTGAAAGACTTGATGAAGATATATTTTGCTTATAATTTTGCACAGATGAAACAGTAAAGATTATGGCGAAAAAGAGAACTAAAACAAAAGCAAAGGAACCCATCAAGATTTGGGTGAAACCTTTGAAGAATGGCAACAAGGCTATCTATCTCCGTACTTATCAAGCTGGAAGCAAGGGTAGGGGCTATACCTATGAGCGGTTGAAGGGATTGTTGCTGGTAGATGACAAAAGAGGAAGCGACAAGGAGGCTAAGGCAAAGAATGAAGCTACTTTGCGCACCGCTATGCTCATCCGATGTGAGCGAATCAGGGAGTGGAGTATGAGCCACGGTAACTATCAGCGAGAGATGAAGACCAAGGATATGCTCTTAAAAGACTGGATGTTGCTATATGCAGACCAAAAAAGACAGCAAGGACAGAGTGGCAGTCATGCTGCCAACATCCAGCATACCCTCTTGCATTTGATAAGATACAAGGGTGAGAATATCCGCATGGCACAACTGGACAAGACGTATTGTGAAGGTTGGGTGCAGTATCTGGCTCATGCCAAGACCATTGGTACGGATGTGCCCATGCGGGGCGAACATCATGAGAAAGATTTGGCTAAGGGTACAGCCAGACTCTATTTCAACACGTTTGTTACCGTATTGAATGAGGCTGTGAGAGAAGGCATCATACCCAAGAATCCCACTAAACTATTAAAGAAAGAAGAACGCAAAATGCTCAGCAAGCAAGAGAGTAAGCGTTGTTATCTCAGCATAGAGGAAATCAAATTGCTGATGGTTACGCCGTGCAAGGCTGATACCGTGAAATGCGCCTTCCTCTTTGCTTGTTTCTGTGGCTTGCGCCTTAGTGATGTAAGGTCGTTGCGATGGGCTGATATCGGGAAGGGTACAGAGGGATACTATATTAGCAAGCAGATGGTGAAGAGTCGCCATGTGGTGACGATACCCTTGTCGGAGAATGCCTTGGCATGGATGCCTGCAAGGGGACAGGCTAGGGTAGAAGACAAGGTCTTTTCGTTGCCATCGTATTTCTCTGTCAATTACCGAATGAAGCAATGGGCTAGGGAGGCGGGCATTGAAAAGCCTGTAACCTTTCATGTCTCTCGCCACACCTTTGCCACCACCTTGCTGACGATGGGAGTGGACCTCTATACCACCAGCAAACTGTTGGGACATCAAAACATCATAACCACGCAAGTATATGCCGAGATAGTGAACAGAAAGAAGGTTGAGGCGGTGAACCTTTTGGACCAAATCAAGCCTCTTTAGGTACGCTTTTAGGTACATGATGCTTTCAGAAACTTGAAGGAGAGGGCAAGTTGCAAACTTAAAAATCAAGCAAATGATGAAGCAGGTAAAAATTAAATTGCCTCTCAGAGCGTTGACCCTAGCAAGCGGTCTGCTTCTGACGGTGAGTTCCTTTGCGCAGACAAATGCAGTTAAGGGACACGTGAAGGATGCTTTTGTTCAGCCACGGAATGCAGCCGTATATCTTCAAAAAAATTGTCTATTACGATGATAAAAGATTCAGGCAGA